>Ga0209759_1000123_pt1 | contig 137819 bp, 116 predicted proteins | sample AraplaCL_Col_mMS_FD_184261 | JGI IMG/M metagenome (GOLD analysis project Ga0209759, IMG submission 184261) | Arabidopsis root microbial communities from the University of North Carolina, USA - plate scrape CL_Col_mMS (SPAdes) (version 2) | ecosystem: Host-associated > Plants > Roots >...
TTGACGATCACGCGATCATGCAAAGGACGAAGGTTCATACATACTCCTCTCTTGATTGAGACTGAAGAACGCTTGGAAAACCCGGCTGGCCGAGCCAACCGGCGAAGTTGTTAGCACTCTCGTGCAGTGAGTGCTAATTATATGGACGGGTGGTGACAAATTCAAGAAGCTGGGAGCAGACGCGCCGAAGGTCGTCCAACTCTTGACTTTGTTGAGTCTGGAGCACACCGTTTTAGAGCAGAATGCCCCTGAAATACAGGTACTTACGATCAAAAACCCTTTTCATCTGGCGGTCCAGCCGGAGCCTCACGGCCGACTATTTGATGCGCGATGGCGCTGCTCACATCACATCAGTGAAAACCCGAAGGCCAGGCTTTAAGCACAGTGGTCACACTCGCACGCCGATTCTGCGGGCGTGTGCGAACATCTCGCGTTAGCCGTGGCGCGTCTTTCATTCGCGGTCGTCCGTGCTCCCGCGGCAAGAAAACCCGCGACTTTCTCCTCCATACCGCGGCACGACAAGGAACCGTGGGCTTCAGAGGCGGCTCAGTCCAAGCTCATCCGGATCGCCTTCCGCTGTGGAGCGGTCACTCGCCCGCTGGCCTCGTCGCGAGCCATAGTCCGCAGCGGTCGCTCGCGCGGCCCCAACGTCAAAGTTGCGGATCGAGCAGCGCGACGGCGCGGTCCAGCAACTTTTCGAGGAGTGGACGGCGGCGCCAGTCGTCGAGCGAAATGCGTTTTGCCCGGGCGACGTCGCGATCGAAAATCGCCGCTTGCTGGCGCGCGAAATCCCGGTCGTAGATGTTCAGATTCGCTTCGTCGTTGAGTTTGAACGAGCGGCTGTCGAAGTTTGTCGAGCCGACCGACACCAGATACTCGTCGACGACAAGCAGCTTGCAGTGGAACATCGTCGGCTGATATTCGTGCATTTCGATGCCCGCCGCGAGCAGGTCGCCCCAGCATGCACGCGACGCCTCGCGCACCGTGTGGGCGTCGATGCGCTTGCCGGGAGTAATGACGCGAACCCTCACACCGCGCCTCGCCGCCTCGACGAGCGCATTGATCGTCAGCTTGTCCGGTACGAAGTACGCGCTCGACAGATGGATCGAATGCGTGGCGGCGGTGGTGGCCATCAGATACATCAGCTGCATGTCGTCGCTGCCGCCCGAAGGCGAGCTGCTGAACATGTGCGCGAGGCCGTTTCCGGCAGCGTCGATTTCCGGAAAGTAGTGCGAGCCGTGCAGCACGTTTCCTGTCGCCTTGACCCAGTTGTCCATGAAGACGGCCTGCATCTGTCCGACAACCGGACCTTCGACGCGAAAGTGCGTATCGCGCCAGTGCTTCTCGTCCTGCGCGTGCCCGGTCCATTCGTCGGCAATACCCACGCCGCCCGTAAAGCCGATGCGTCCGTCGATCACCAGCAGCTTGCGATGCGTGCGGTCGTTCATGCGGCCGAGACCGGTCCAATGCGGCTTGTGATACTGGATGACCTCCGCGCCCGCGTCGCGCAGCATCTGGAGATAGCGCCTGTCCATCTTCGACGAACCGACCCAGTCGAGCAACACATGCACGGCGATACCCGCACGCGCCTGGTCCGAGAGTGCGCGTGCGATGTCCTCCCCGATCGCGCCGGACCAGTAAATGAAGGTCTCGAAGGTGATCGTGCGCTGCGCCGAGCGGATGCCTTCCAGCATCGACGGAAAGATTTCGTCGCCGTTCAGGAGCACCTCGAAGCGATTGCCTCCGACGACGGCCGGGCCGAGCAGCAGCCCCATCGAACGTGTGAATTGCGAATCGTCGCTGGCGTACAGGCGCTCGATCTTGTGCTCGATCTTCTTCTCGCCGCTCGTCAGATTCGCGATGAGAAGCACGAGGAAGAGCGTGACCGCGACAGTGAGGACAATCAGGGCAATCGTCGGCATGCACGGGCCTCGCGTAGCGAACATTCGTCCGGAACTGTTAGTGTACGAGCGTTCCGCACCGCCGATGGATCAATACTTATGTCAGCGCTTCACCGGCATCCAGTCCTGGTTCTAGCAAAAATCAAACGAAAAAAGCCCGGCGATTTCGCGCCGGGCTCGAGGGCCGCCAATTCTCAGCGGTTACATCATCAGGCGTTATTCGCGCTGTTGCCGTTGCGTGCTTCGATAACGACGGCCTTCACTGCCTTGACGCCGATACCGAGTTGCTTCTTCGCGACGGCCAGACCGTAACTCGCAGCGATTTCGTCGCTGTCCTTGACGCCGTTCGGCTCGATCACGACCAGCGTACCGTCGTTGAGCATCCGAACGCGATATTCCGTCACCGCGCCGTCTGCACGAACTACCGTGCCATTCTTCCAGTCGCTGCCCTTGCCCTTCAGGTCCGGCGTCTTGTTGATCAAGCTCGGCGTACCTTCCAGTTCAATGGCGTTGCCGCGATCGACCACGTGGAACGTGCCACGGTTGTCCAGCGCTTCCGGACGGTCCGAGCGGAACACGACGAGCGTGTTACGTTGTGCGCGTTCTTCAGGCGCGTCATTCAGGCCCAGGCTCGCCTTGCCGTCCATACGCAGGACAGATGTCGAGAGCGCACCGTCAGCGATATCCACGGCATCGCCACGTTGAGCCACGGTCACCGGCAAACCAACGATGAGCGCCGGAACTTCCGTCTTCGCGATTGTCTGGTCGCTGATGACCTTGCCTGCGTTTTTCGTGGCTTGCGCCGTACCGTTCACACCCGTGGCGTCAGCAACGAGCGCGGACGGGTTGTAGCCCGGGCGAACGTCTGCCTGTGCGAGGACAGCGGAAGTGTCGAGAATGTAGTTGCCTGCATCCGCACCAGCCAACGACAGACCTTCGCCGTTCACCGGCTTGTTAGTGCCGATGTTGCTGTTGTCGAACCTGCCGGTATTGCCGACGATCGAGACGTTATCGCCCGCAACCACGCCATGGAGCGCCAGATCGCCCACTGCTGCAACCGTGTTGCCGTCATACGGCTTGTCCTTCGCAGAACCGGTCAACGTGATCGACTTTGGCGTAATGTCTGCCGTAGCGACTTCGTGCTTCGTGTCGAGAACGTAGTTGCCCGAGTCGTCACCCACGAGCGAGAGCCCTTGGCCGTTCACGGATTTGGACTTGCCGACGTTCTTCGTGTCGAACTGGCCGGTCGTGCCGTCTGCGGCAACAGCATCTTGACCGATCACACCAATCAGCTTCACGTTGCTCAGGTCAGCCGTGACGTTGCCGTCATAGGTCTTGTCCTTTGCGTTCGCGCTAGCCGTGATGAGCTTCCGATCGATGTCGGCGTGCGCAACGACGTCGTTTGCGAGAACGTAGTTGTTGGCGTCGGCACCCGTCAGACCGAGGCCGGTTGCGTGGACAGCCTTGCCCGTACCTGCGTTCCTGTCTTCGAACGTAGCGCCGGTCGCAGTCGAATCAATGTTGTCGCCGCTAATGGTGCCGTTCAGCGCGATTGCACCGATCGTGGCCGTGGCGGTCGCATCGTAGACCTTGTTCTCGGCTGTAGCGCTTGCCGTGATCGTCTTCTTCGTGATCGAAGCACCCGTGACCGTCGTCGTCAGATCATAGTTCTGTGCGTCTGCACCCGCCAGCGACAGACCGGAACCGACAACAGACTTGCCCGTACCGGCATTCTTGTCAGAGAACGAGCCGGTATTGCCAGAGATGGACAGCTTGTCACCCGCAACAATGTCAGCTGCGTTCAGTGACACGTTCGTCAGATCCGCACGGGTTGTGCCGTCGTACACCTTGTCCTGCGCCGCAGCCGTGCCCGTGATCGCGCGTTTGCTGATGTCGGCGGTCATGTGCAGCGTTGCATCCTGCGAACCCGAAGCCAGCACATAGTTGCCCGCGTCGTTGCCCGTCAGCGACGTAGTAACCGTCACGTCCTTGCCGACGCCCGCATTCTTGTCTGCAAACTGGCCGCTTGCCGACGTGCTGACGTTGTCGCCGGCAATAACGCCAGTAACGGTCGTGTGAGCCGTGGTCGCGGTGTTGCCGTCATAGACCTTGCCGTCCACGGTCGTCACGCTCGTGAGGGCCTTCGGCGTGATCGTGCCAATGTCACCCGAAAGCGTGTCTTCCGCGAGACGGTAGCCATAGACCTGTACGACCTTCGAGCCGTCCGGATTCGTGCTGCCCTGGTTCTGCGCGACGCCCAGCTTCACACCGGACAGCGTAACCGTCTTGCCCGTACCTGCGTTCTTGTCGCTGAATTGTGCGTTCGCCAGGTTCGCGTCATTCAGGATTGCGAGCGGGACCTTGTCGCCGTCAATGCCGACGAGGCCGGAGACCGCGACGTTACCGAGCGTGACCGTGTTGCCCGTTTGCGTACCGTTTGCATCCGTAACCACGGTCGTGTTCGTTTGCGTGGCGGTCGTGCCGTCGTAGGTCTTCGTGACGGTGCCGACAAGCTGACCGGTCAGGACTGCAGAACGCGAGTACAGGTAACCGTTCTTGCCCGCCTGGTCGCCGTTCAGGATTTGAACGAGGTCCGCACGATTGCCCACCGGATCGGTGATGACACCATTCAGGTCCGGTTGACCACGGTCATCGAGCGATGCCACGTCAGTGCCCACCCACTTGCCGTTGACGTTGCTGTACGTGCCGTCCGATTCCTTATACGTCGCTTCATAGACCTTGAAATCGACATCCAGATCGCGCCCGACATCCTTGTCCGGCGTGGTGGAGTAGACGAGCCAGCGACCGCCCGCCCCTACCGTCAACGCATCGGAGCCGCGGTCGTTCACAAAGTTGCCGCCTTGCGACTCCTGCACGTCGGTGGACTTGTGGTCTGCCGTTGCTGCTGCGAGGATCGCGTTCGTCCCGGCCGTGACCGTGCCATTCGTCGTGATCACGACGTTGCCACGGCCCGTGCTCGTTGCAGTTTGATCTGCGTTTGCATCGCTGCCGACGTTGGCCTTGTTGTGGTCAACGGAATCCGCTGCCTGGATGAGCACCGAACCGGTGTTGTTCGTGACTGCACCATTCACGACAGCCGTGCCGCCGATCAGGCCAACCTGGCCGGCTGCGTTGAAGGTGAAGGGCGCGGAGGTACCATCCATGTGACCGACTTCGATCGTACCGAGATGATCGGTGCTGCCGAGCACGAGCGAGGGCGTGCCTTGCTGTTGCAGATAAGCGAGGTCGCTTGCGCTCAGGAACGTGCTGGACGTCGTATTGCCGGTAACCGAACCGTCGCGGTTGACGGTGCCGTTACCGAGGACCACACCCTGGTCGTTGCTGACAAAGATGTTCGTGCCCTTGTCGGCCGACGCCAGTTGCAGACCGGTCGTCGCGAGGCCCGTCACACCCGTGTGGCTGATTGCGATCGTGCCGCCCTCCAGACCGACGAGACCCGTGGTGGTCGTTCTCGCTCCGGTCTTGTCCAGAACGGACGGGTCGAGCGTCGTGCCCGAGTCGAGCGTGACGGTGCTGTCCTTGTCCGTCTTGATCGTAGCGCCGCCGTGAATCTCCCAACCGGAGGTATTGACGTTGCCGCCTACGTTTAGACTACCGCCGAGAATCGTCTTGTTGGCGGGTTTCGTTCCGCCCGGACCACCAGCATCCGGAACAGCCCGGAACGTGCCCGCCTGACGGGAGCAGCTACCATCGGCACAGACGAGATCGACGGCACTACCGTAGGTGAACGTCGCGGTTTGGCCCGAGTTCCAACCCCACGCGTAGTTAAAATCGCCGCCGTTGGTCTTGATCTTACTGCTCACAACCAGATTGCCGCCACCCGCGTGATCCGAATCGGCGTGGATGTAGATGTAGCCGCAATACGTCGTCAGATCGCCGGAAATGGCGAGACCGTCCGCGCCCAGAAGCGTAATCGTACCTGCGCCCGGCGTCGCACCATTCACGCCGGTCCAATTGGTGCTGCCATAAGCGCTCGTGGAAGTGGATTTGCCGTTTGCGTCGAGCCCGCCCAATGCCACGAGGTTGAAAACACCCTGATTGGTGTCGGGATTGTTGCCCGTATTGTTGCCGATGTGACCAGTGGGATTACCGCTGCCAAGGTACTGCCCGGCCTCCATATAAATGGAACCAGCCCCCGACACTTCAAGGGTATTGTTCTTGTTGTCGAACGTGATGAAGCTGTTGTTCGCGCCCGTGACGGCCTTGAAACTCACGCCATCCTGAAGCTTGATCTTGCCGTCGCCCGTGGTATAGCCCGCAGCCGTGCCCGTGGGCCCGTGCACAACTTGCGTCAGCGCATTGCCGTTCGCATCCTTCGTCAGGTCGTTGAAGTGAATCAACGTATTGGCGTAAAGGCTGACATTGGCCTCTTGTGCTTCCAGCGTGCTCTCGTAGATATTCAGAACACCGGTGGTATTCGTCTTTCCCCAGTCCGAAGGATTGGTGCTCGCACTTGCCGGAGCTTCACCGCCCCAGATCTGGATCGTGTCCGGGTCAAGCAACAGCGTACCTGCTGCGCCGAGCGTGGACAGACCATGCGTCACGCCCGTATAGCTCAGACCCGTCTTGCCGGAGACTTCGGCGAAACCACCGTTACCACCGTTCTTGCCGCCACGGATAAAAATCTCGCCCGAGAACGCATTGGTACCGTCCGACCAGACCGCGACCGTACCGCCATTGCCCTTTTGCGTGGCATCCGCCGACAGAACAACGTTCTTGCCCGCTGTGACCGTCGTCGCATTGTTCACAGTAGCGTCTTCACCATGAAGACCGCCACCGATCTTGATCGTACCGCCCCCCAATGCACCATCGGCCTTGATCGTCGCATTGTCGATCGCGATGGTCTTGCCTTCAATCACGACGTTACCGCCCACGCCGTCAGCCGACGAGACGTTCAGCGTTCCCGCCACGGTCGTATTGCCGTTTGCCGGGTCGTTGTCCAGAACGATGCGACCGTTCTTCGATTGCAGCGAACGCGCTTCAATCACGCCCGTGTTGTTGACCACGCTGCTAATAGCTGCGTCAGCAGCACGCGCCGTCAGCACCACTGCGGAGCCGTCAGCCGAAATCTGGCCTTCGTTGCTCACCAGTGCGTCGAGCGTGCCCTTCGTGACCTGAACGCTGACGAGACCGTCGCCGTTGAAGTCCAGATTGACGTCTTGCCCGGCTGCGAGTGCAACGCCCTTCGCGTTGATCGAGCCCTGGTTCGTGACTTGCTGACCGATCAGCACGACCACGCCCTGGCTATTGATCTTGCCCTGGTTGACGATGTTGCCCATCGCTCCGGTGAACTTCGTTTTTCCCGCGAGGAAGTCGCTGTCGCTGATGTTCGCGCTCGAAGCAACGAGCCCCGCAACGTTGATGCTCGCGCCCTTGCCGATGACCACGCCGCCGGGGTTGATGAGCCACACCTGGCCGTTCGCGTTCATGGCGCCAAGAATCTGGCTCGCGCCATTACCGCCGATGACCCGGTTCAGCGAAACGGCCGCGCTGTTCGGTTGTGCGAACGTGACAGAATTGCCTTCGCCAATGTCAAAGCCGTTCCAGTTCGTGACCATCTTTCCGGAATTCTGGGTGATAGTCATGGACGAACCGTTTTGCGTGATCGAGCCCTGGCCCGCCACGATTTGACCGCCAGTCGGAAGCGGCGGGGCTGCGTACGCTGCGTCTGCGACGGCAATGACACCGAGGACTGCGAGCAGGGCCGCGCTACGTGTACTGCGTTTGCCGCGAGCGTTGGTGTTCTCGGCGACGGCGACGAATGAACCGATCGTGGCATTCCACACCAGCCGATAGACGTGATTCAGGGATGCTTTCTTCATTTGGAATCCTTATGAGATCAATGAGAGGGCCGTTCGGTCAGAACGCCATGCCGAGTTGGAGCCACGCACGCCAGCTGGTACTCAGGCCATCGGCGTTGTTACCTGACAGCGAAGCGCCATCATTGCGGCCGATCGTCCGCGCAACAGCCGCGTGTGCGTTCCAGCGACCGCTCCACACGTTCACGCCGAGACCTGCCGAGGTCAATGTCACCCTGTTCGTGTGGCCTTCGTTGATTTGCGAACCGGCGTAGTTCGTGTGGTGCAAACGGATCTGGCCGACATCCACGAATCCGAGCGCCTGGACCTTGACGGATGGAACGCCGATGTTCACGAAACGGCGCAGCTCGACCGTCCCCAACCAGCCTTCGTCGCCAAAACCTTCACCGACCGGATAACCGCGAACGCCAGTTGGACCGCCAAGCAGGAATTTCTCCGAACTGTCGAGGTTGGTATTCGACAATTGACCCGCCCAACCGCCGTAGACGCTCCAGTTCTGGTCGAGGGTTTGCAGACGGCTGAAGTTCGCAGCGAGTTTGGTGAACGTCCCTTGCGTGCCCGCCGTCATCGAGTCCGCCAGTTGATCGACCGGGTTGCCCGACAGATCGACGTGACCTAACGTCACTGCGACCCGGCCTTCCGTCACACCACCTTGCAGCAGACCGTCGTAACGGTTGCCCGACAGCGAGAACGTCAGGTTGTCGAGCTTGCGCTTGCTCAGGTTCACGTCGAGCGCGCTGTCCTTCAGATACTTGTAGTCGTACATCATGGTCGCATTGAGGTTCTGCGTGCGCGTACGAATGAGTGGGTAATTCAGACCGGCCGAACCCGTCACAGCCGAACCGCGCAAGTCAAGTGCCGAGTAAGCCTCCTGAACGACGCGATAATGCAGATACGAGCCGCCCAGCAACAGCGTCAGGCCAGTGGGCGTCAGCGGCACGCTGTAGCCGAGGTTGGCGACTTCCGTGCCTTGGGTCTTGCTTAGACCGAGCGTGACCTGATCGCCCATACCGAGCGGATCATTCACGAAGAACGTTGCCGTTCCGCGCTCAATGCCGGTGCTGCGGTTGCCATAGTTGTCGATCGACAGTAGGCCGTTGACGATCGGAGTCGGCGTCGCTTCGATGAGAAGCTTGCTGGTGCCCGGTTGTGCACCCTTTTGCAGGATTGCCTTGGCGCTCACGCCCGGACGGTCGTTGATGAGCAGAAGTGCGCGTTCGAGGTCTTCCTTCTTTAGCGGTCGATCGGTCGGCAGCGCTGCGTTCGCGATGGCGGCGATCCGCTCATTGCTGCTGCGCGTCTTGCCGTGGATGGTTATGCGATCCTTGCCGGATTCCAGACGGCCCTCCACGATCGTGATGACGAGATTGCCCGCCGTCAGGTCCTGAGGTGCCAGATACGCGTAAGCCAGTGCGTAGCCTCGTCCGCGCAGATATTGGGTAATCGTATCTGCGATTTTCTGCAAACCCGCGTGGGTGAGTTTCTTGCCGACCATTGAGGCAGTAGCAGACTGCAAATCCTCTGCATCTGCCACACGCTTGTCACCGTTGAAGGTAATGGACTTCAGCGTCACAGTCGGGCCGGCTTCTGGTTCAGCTGCGCCCGGAGCAGCTTCGGACGGAATGACTTCCTCCGGCGTTGTGGCTTGAGGTGCGCGTGGTTGCGGGGCCATTTGCTGCTGATTCAGGAGGGAACCTGCATTCGGTAACGATTGCGCGTATGCAGGAGCCGCCAGGATCAGGATCGCGAGACCAATAGGAGTCGGAAGTTTTGTTCGGAGGGTCATGAGTTGCTTATGGCCGTTGCGGTCGACGCTCCGCTGCAATTGCGTCACCCCATTGGTTAATCTGCTGGTCATGCATTTCACCTTGTTAGTAGTTAGTTATGCTTCTTATTAATATCACCGATCCTGAAATATGGGATTCGGTGATCGACCGTTCTTCAACGACAAGCGCGACGTACTTGAATCGTCACCACAGTCGTGAGAACGGTAGGTCTTTGTGCCCTCGCGGACGTGAGATTGCTTGCCTCAAGCAGGCGCCTACCGTGGCTCAACACGTAAAACTTACGCTAGAGGAAAGACTTTGTAATTGATTCGCGAGAACTCGCGGATGATATATAAGCCACCAGGAAAGAACTAATAACAAGTGTTAAATCACACACCGTAGAACATGCGAGTTGAGCTGGAGCGACGGTCGAGTGATTATGAACGCACATGCGCCCGCCAGTTTTTGTACTAACACCGCAGTTGCTCACCATTAGCACCTGACGTTATGCCCGCGGAGAGCGTACCCGTCGCCGCATTTGCGCTTCACCCCAACGTTTAGTCTTTGAGAATGCTCATGGCTGTGGTCTTTTCTCTGAAGCGTGCGCCGACACTGCTGCGCGAGTGTTAAATATGACAGGCACCATGCGCAGATGCCTCATGCAGCAATAGGCCGAATGATGCTATTTACCAGATCAGCAATAGGGACTGCGTTCGACCAGGCGTTCCCGAAGTCGATTACTTTCTTTACGTGGGACGAGCCATCAGTGCGAGCGAAGAGCGCTTCGCGCACATTCAATCCGCCTGCATGAAGGAAAAGCAATCTATAACGGCGTTGTGAATGCGCGCACGGACAGGACATAGCAACTGCAGCTGCGGCGAGATGCGCCAACTGCCGGCCTTGAAATTGTTTCTTACGAGCATGCGCCCGGACTCTGTCCGCCTCGGATACTAATGTGTGATTTCCCCTGTTGTCGCATCATTTTGTTTCGCCTGCGCTTAGTGGCTCATGCCTCATCCCCTGCGCAAGCGCAGTTCTATTCAAGCAAGTTTGCACTATAAGAGACGAGGTCAGCCTACTCGCGTTAGACGCGGTGCCTCGCAAGAGGTGTTACAGCGACCCGGGTCTCAGCTCTACTATTCGAAACCACCCTTTATGGGCTGATGTTTATTGCGCTTTCTGTTCTGACTTCTCTAGTGAACGGAAGGTTTTCCTTTCGCGCTCTCCTGGCGGCGTCACGGGCAATTCATTTGCCCACGCTCAGACAGGCCGTGTCTGCGCCTCACATCGCCACACTCAAAGCCATCCTTACCCGCCTCTTGATGGGAAAGAATTTGGAATCACAGTGTAAGGATTCGAGCGATTGTAGATAGCGCTATCTGGCCACGCGTTTGCTGAAGGGGCGAAATACTTTGCCGGAGAGGAAAATCTTTTTCGATCCGCCAAAGCTCGATCCAATACAGCTGTCCTTGATGGCCGTAGTGCCTGCCCACTTAATGTCACGGCGAGCAGGATCTAACGGGAGAGCTCCCAACCGAAATTCGATTCCGCTACTCTCCGCTGCTTTGATTGCTCACCGCTGGATTGGACGGATCCGAGCCGCCGGCATATTTTTTCCCCTCCTGAGACACCTGTCTCTCCGTTGCCGATCGTTTTTCAGCGTCCCACGTCTGCACGCTTGTCCGCCACATCATTGCGCTTATTGGTGGGCGCGAGGCGCGTGCTCCGCGGGATCCACACCTGGCGGAATTGCTCGTGCTCATGTTCTTCAGCGAACACCGACATCGATGGCTTGAGCAGGTCGTGCCGCGATACGATGCCGACCAGGCGGTACGTTTTCTCGTCTTCGGCCACAGGGAGACGGTCAAGTCCGGTGATGGCGAGCCGAGCGGCCACGCTTCTGCAAGTCTCACCTGGTAACGCGATGCGAGGCGGCGTTTGCCCGAAGAACGTGCCTAGCGGAGCGCCGGCTTTCTCAGGGGGAATCTGGTCGAGCAGCGTCCGGTCTGCCATGCCCACCAGAATCCCGGAGTCGACAACCGGATAGGCACGATACTTCTGCCCCGCCCCGAAATAGTTGCGGAGTACCTCGGCGACTGTGGTTTTCGCGTCGATTGTCACCATGGCGCGGGTCATGACCTCCTCGACATAGTGTCTTTCGAGTGGATCGATGCTGTACTCGCGATAGATGTGATAACCGCGGCGAGCAATCTTCTCGGTCAGAATCGAGCGACGCATGAGAAGGACCGTGAAACCATAGGCGACTGCGGCGGCCGCCAACAGCGGCAGCAATGCATTCACATCGCCCGTCAGTTCGAATGCAAACACGGATGCCATCACGGGCGCGCGCATCATGCCACCCAGCGCGGCGGCCATGAAGATGAGCGGCCACACCGCGGGCTCGCCGCCCGGCATGTACGGGGCCGCGATGGCACCCACGCCTGCGCCCATCATCAGCAAGGGAGCCAGGACGCCACCGGATGTGCCGGACGCGAGCGCAATCACCCAGATGATGGCTTTGACCAGGACGATCGCAACCACGACCTTCACGGCAAGGTGGTTTTGCAGCAGGTCTCCGATGACGTCATATCCGACACCCAGTGTGCGGGGCTGAAAGTAGCCGCCGATACCAACGGCGATTGCACCCAATGCCGGCCACCACATCCAATGGATCGGTAACTTGCCGAACATATCCTCGACCTTGTAGAGCCCGGTGGACAATCCCCAGGACAACGCACCGGTCACCACGCCTGCAACGGCCGACGACAGGAGACCCATGGGACCGAGCGGCAACGTATGCAGCGGAAACAAAGGTCCGCTGCCCAGAAACAGCGGCCGCGTGAAACCCGCCACCGCACACGCGATGGCGACCGGCAGAAGACTGCGAGGCCGCAGTTCGAACAGCAGGAGCTCGATGGCGAGCAGGACAGCCGCCACGGGCGTGCCGAATACCGCGGTCATGCCGGCCACGGCTCCCGCCACTAAAAGCGCCTTTCTTTCGGCACTGGATAAATGGAAGTATTGGGCAATGAGCGAACCAATCGCTCCGCCCGTCATGATGATCGGCCCTTCCGCACCAAAAGGCCCGCCGCTGCCGATGGCAATGGCCGAGGCGAGCGGCTTAAGGACCGCGACCTTCGGCGACATCTTGCTCTTGCCGAAGAGAATTGCTTCGATCGCTTCGGGTATGCCGTGCCCGCGAACCTGCTCTGAACCGTAGCGCGCAATCAATCCCACTAGCAGCCCGCCAATGACGGGAACAGCAACGACGATTAGCCCAAGCGTGTTCTCCGACGGCGAGCGGTTCGCCGTGGACAACGTCTGATAGAAAAACAGGTTCGCGAAGAAGCGGATCAGGTGCAGCAGAAAATAAGCGGCGACGGTGCTCAACGCGCCGCCGACCGCCGCAATGGCACTGATCCGCAGAAGCCGAACATCTGTTGCGAAATCGCCCTTGTGCTCGCCCATGATTCCCCTTGCTTGACAGCCGGTGGTCGACAGCGTGTGGAATCTATATATATCACAGTGTGATGAAGATCGCAGAGGCGGATTGAAGGCATCTCATGCTGGAGGGCACCGTTCCAGCGACTTCAACGACTGCGCATACGAGCGACCAACGCGAGCAAACGGGCCGTCATGTCGTGTGCCGGCAAGTGCGCGAGCCAGCCATGACCAGGAAGCAGCCATTCAAAACGATACGCGGCCAGCTTGCCGAGCGATTCAGTCAGTTCGGTCCATGAGTACCAGCACGCGTCCCTGAACGCGATGAGGTCCTGCTCACGCGGGCTCCAGGCCAATGAATCCCCCGAGAAGAGCACACGATCCTCCAGCAGGTACACGACGCTACCCCGCGTGTGTCCGGGTACCGGAATGGCGCGCACGCCTCGCGCGATCGTCGGTGCTGATTCGTCGTTGAGCAGATCGGTCGCATATGGGGCAGCCGACCGGTCTTCGCAGTGGATCCAGACGCGCGCTCCAAACTGGCGTGCGTATTTGTCTGCGTCCGCGACGTCATCACAATGCGACAGGAGAACGTGCGCAATCCCGCCTGAAGCGTCAAACCATTTCACGAGTTCCGCCGCATACCGCGGTGAGTCGATCAGCAGATTGCCGTCCGGCCGCGCCACGAAATAGGAATGCGCGCCAAACGACGACCGGGCGTTGAATCCGCAACGCCATACATCCGCTGTGATTTGCTGCGGAAAGATCGCAGCGCTCGGGCGCGGCTGTTTCGTTTCGCTGCGTACCGACGCCGTAGGACATATCAACACCGCACGCCAGGCAGCGAGTTGCTCCTCGGGCGTGACCGGCTGTCGAATGAAGACGCTCTTGTCATTCCGTTCGGCAATCAGCCCGGGCGCGACGTGACGCGATGCGCCGCAATTGATGCACGCGGTGTCGATGTACCACTGGCCTGGGATGGAGTCGGTATTCCGTAGTGGCTTCATTCAATGCTCGGATGCTGGCAACGCATGGCAACCTCCCCGCTTCCATGATAGATCCTTCAACGACCGAGACGTGATGGGGACAATGAAGGGAGTCGGGAGGATTGAGCTCCGTGGCGATGCGCCTCTTCACTCGGCCGTCGTTGCAGCAATTTGGCCGTCGAGGAAGACGCCACGCCGACCCCAAGGCGGCTTTCGAAACCAGTCCCGCAAAACCTCGATTGTCGACGTCCAGCCGTCGTCCCGAAGTCGCAAACCATAGGCCCGCTGTCAAGAAAAGACGCCAGTTCGCTGAACCAACGCGTCAATCGTAAGGCGGAAGCCTGGCAACGACTTTGATTTCAAAGTCGAAACCGTAAAGCCAGGTCACTCCCACTGCCGTGAGCGTCGGATGCGGCGCATCGCCCCAGAACTCCGGAACGACCTGCCAGACGCGCTCGAAGATCGATTGCGGATCGACCATGAACACAGTGACGTCCACCACGTCGTCGAACGTGCATCCGGCCTCGCGCAGGATCGCATTCAGGTTCCGAAAGGCGCCCCGCACCTGCTCCTGCAGGTCCGGCTCAGGCGTTCCGTCCTCGCGGCTGCCGACCTGACCCGAAACGAACAGCAACCCATCCACCCGCACGGCCGGGGAGTACCGGTTGCGCTCATAGAGCGCCCGACGTCCCGGCGGAAATACCACATCGCGCTTTCCCACTTCCACCTCCATTGATTGATCATTAGTGTCGATGGGCCCCACTCTACCGACCCGGGAGCGCGCGATAAACGGCCAACTCTGTCCATCACTATTTGTAGAATGCAAACAGTTCAAGCACGAGGAAACCGTCATGGACCGCTTCGACGCAATGCGCGCTTTCGTCCGGGTAGTCGAGGCAGGCAGCTTCACGAAGGCGGCAGAAACGCTTCATATGAGCAAGACGACCGTGACACAGCTGGTGCAGCAACTCGAAGCGCGCTTGCGCGTCAGATTGCTGAACCGGACCACGCGCAAGGTTAATGTCACGGCGGATGGCATTGCGTATTACGAACGTGCGGTCCGACTGCTCGCCGATATGGACGACGCCGAGACCAGCCTCTCCAGTGCATCGGCGACACCGCGCGGCCGCCTTCGCGTCGACGTGCCGAGTCCGTTCGCCCGCCTGATCCTCATCCCAGCGCTTCCTGCATTCTTTGCTCTCTATCCCGACATTCAACTGGACCTGGGCGTGAGCGACCGCACCGTGGATATCATCGGCGAGAACGTCGATTGCGTTGTGCGTGGAGGGAAGCCGAACAACCCATCCATGGTTGCCCGGCCCGTAACGGAGCTTTCACTCGGTATCTTCGCGTCGCCTGGATATCTCCGGCTGGCAGGTACCCCTTCGCATCCCAAGGAACTCGAAAACTCACATCACCGCATCATCGGTTTCTCCTGGGGACGCGCGGGCAATCTCTATCCGCTCGTCATGCATCGACGCGGCGAGACAGTACAGATGCAAGGCCGTTACGCGCTCGCCGTCGACGACGGCAACGCCTATCTCGCGGCTGGACTTGCCGGTCTGGGCATCATGTGGCTCCCACGTTATATGTCGAAATCTCATCTGGAACGGCGGGAGCTCGTCGCGCTATTCGAGGACTGGCAGCTAGATCCGATGCCGCTTTACATCGCGTATCCCCCCAACCGCCATGTCAGCGCGAAGCTGCGCGTGTTTATCGACTGGGTCGCCCAACTGACGCACGGAGATGCAACGTCGACCGCTCATGCTTGACGGAATGGACGGCTGCGCGTGACGTCTTCGAGACTTTGCGTGAGTGGTTCAGCCCCAGTCGGAGGCCGGGCTGAAACTAGGTGTTTACCCCTACAATACATTTTATTTAATTCTAGATAATCTTTCTAGAACGACGGGGCCCACCGAACAGATGGACCGCTGACGAGCGGCCAGGTTGCGGATCACCACGCTACGGAGTGCTAATCAGATCACCCTCGGTTGATGGGCTGCTCTGACGAATACTCACATTCGAAATGTCGTCAGTGCCGACAACTTCGATAGGAGACGCAGCACGCATTTTTCAACAGCAACCCAGTTCAACAAGAGGCTCAAGCTATGGAAATTCAACTCAAACCCATCAGCGCGGCGCTGACTCTCGCCTGCATCGCCATGGCCTACGGTCAAGCCGCTGTCGCCGACGTGACGGTCAAGATCGGCAGCGCTGCCCCGCTGACCGGCAACATCGCCCACATGGGCCAGGATGCCGCCGACGGCGTCAAGCTCGCCGTCCAGCAGATCAACAAGGCCGGCAATCTGGTCATCGGCGGCCAGAAGGTGGTCCTGGAAGTCGATTCGCTGGATGACCAGGCCGATCCCCGAACCGGCACGAATGTCGCGCAGAAGCTGGTCGACGACGGCGTCGTGGCCGTGATCGGCCACCTGAACTCCGGCGTGTCCATCCCCGCCTCCAAAATCTATCGCGACAACGGTGTCACCCAGATCACCCCGGGCTCCACCAACCCGCAGTACACGCTGCAAGGCTATAAGACCGCCTTTCGCGTGATCGGCACCGACGCCCAGCAGGGCCCCGCCCTCGCCAAGTACGCGCAGAACCAGAAGGTCAAGACAGTCGCGATCGTCGACGACGCCACGGCTTACGGCCAGGGCCTTGCGGACCAGTTCGAGAAGACCGCCAAGGCCCAAGGCATCCAGGTGCTGTCGCGCGACGCCACCAATGACAAGGCCACCGACTTCAAGGCGATTCTGACCAAAATCAAAGCGGAACGCCCGGACGCCATCATGTATGGCGGCGAGGACGCGACGGGCGGTCCCTTCGCCAAGCAGGCCATGCAGTTGGCAATCCGCGCCAGAATCCTCGCGGGCGACGGCGTCTGCACGACCGACCTGGCCAGACTGGCCGGCGACGCCGCCGACAACCTGGTGTGCTCTGTCGCGGGCGGCGATCTGTCCGCGATGTCCGGCAGCGCCGCGTTCGGCAAGGAACTGAAGGCCGTGTACGGCCACGATCCGGTGGTCTACTCGCCGGTTGCGTACAGCGCCGTCTATGTGATCGTCGATGCCATGAAACGATCGAACTCGATCACGCGCGCCGGCATTCTGGCCGCGATGCCCGCGACCAATCTCGACACGCTGATTGGCAATATCCGGTTCGACGAGCACGGCGATTTGAAGGACAGCTCCATCTCTCTTTACAAGTACGTCAAGGGCAAGCGAACGCTGCTGGAGGTCGAGAAGATGTGATCCAGGCGGTCCGGGTGCGGGAGCCTTCAGGCTCTCGCGCCCGAACCGCAGTGCACCCGATGGATCTTTGCCGCAATCATTGAATAGCCGCCGTCCCCGGCGGCGTTCTTTCGTCCGCTCGCCAAGAAGACGTCTTCGCAATCGAGATCAGCGCTTGGCCTGCTCCATGCGGGGCTATTAGTACACCGTACTATTGGCCCAGCTGATCAGCACCCCGCCTTTGCGCTGCGACTGGTACGACCCAACTCCGCGATGAGCCGAATCCGTGCCTTCGATGCGTTCAGACCGTCGTACCCTGCCGTGATAAGGCCGAGCTTGTGCGCGCGATCATAGGCATACTTGGTAACGGCGGGATTGACCCGGAAACCATGGGCGCAGCGTGTCGACAACACAACAGGGATATGCGCTGCGGCTTCGCTCAAAAGTCCCTCCGACTGTGCGGAGAAGCCCCCCGCGCCCTTGCCTGCCACGACGATACCGTCGAGCCTGGAAATATCCGGAAAGCCGTCGAGTGACCCGAAGGTCTCCATGACGATCGCCACGCGGGCGCCGAGATCGGCTACATCCAGTTCGGCGTAGCTATCATCAACGACGCCCGATCCTGTGAGCGTGACGATATCGGCCTCGATGGAGCCGCGGATCGCCGTTTCCGGTCCGAAGGGCTGAATGGCCTGCGGCCATATCTTGACGATCGAGAGCGGATCGAAAATCCGCCCCGCGAAGGCAACGAGAACGCTCGCGCCCTGCGGCATGGCGCATGCAACACTGGCAGAATCCGCCAGATTGCGCGGACCATCGGCATTGGCGTTGCCGCCCGGGATCGCAGCACCCGTCACAACGACAGGCCGGTCGCGATCGAAAAGCAGCGCGGCGGCATAGCCGACATCTTCCATTGCATCGGTGCCGCAGCACATCACGAAAGCTTCGCTCTCCCTGTCTTGCCGCATGACATCACGAGCGCGGCAAAGCGAAGCGAAGCTCAGATCGCAGCTATCGACGGGATCGATGTCATATCCGAGCCAGTCTGTCTGACCGCTCAATGCGATCAGATCGCGCGACAACAGACGCTTGATCGTCCCGTCGGCCTGATAGCTTTCCGTGATGGTGCCGCCGCAATTCAGGAGTCCGATTTTCATCAGATTGAGCCTTTAGACAAGAGTCTTGGGAGTGTCCGAGTACATATGCGCAATAGCTTCGGCGTTTTTGATGCCCGTGCCTGTCAAGAGGACAACCGTCTCCTCTCGCGCCTGAATCGCCCCGACTCGAGTAAGCCGATCAAATCCTGCGACCGCAGTCGCCGAAGTCAGCTCCGGCAGAAGGCCGAGTCGCGCAATCCGCCTGAGCGCTTCGACGATTGCCTCTTCTTCCACAGCGACAGTCGTGCCGCCCGTCTCTCTGACAGCGTTGACCACCTGCGCGAGCCGCAGAGGATGGGCGATGGCCGTCCCCTCAGAGACGGTCTTTCGAACCTCGCGCGCAACGGGCGTCGTGACGCCGGCCTGAAAGCTGGCATCGATGGGCGAGCAGTTCAATGGCTGGCAAACGAAAAGCCTGGGCGTCTTGCTGATCTGGCCCGCGCGCATCAGTTCCGAGAACGCCAGATAGCAGCCGAGTACATTGCTGCCCGCGCCTGCAGGCATAACGATGTTGTCCGGCGCCTGGAAGTTGAGGTCCTCCCAGATTTCGTAGCCGACCGACTTGGTCCCTTCGAGGAAAAACGGCTGCCAATTGTGGCTCGCGTAGAAGATGCTCGCGGACTGCCGGACTGCCTCGTCTTCACACGCCTGTCGAGGTCCGTCGACCAGTTGCACCTCCGCCCCGTAGGCGCGCATCTGGGCGATCTTCGCGGGAGACGCATAGGCGGGCGCTAGAATCTTCACGCGCACCGCGCCCGCCGCGCCATAAGCGGCCACCGACGCTCCGCCGTTGCCCGAGCTGTCTTCCAGCACAGACGTGACGCCTTGTTGCCGTAACATCGACAGCATCACCGTGGTGCCGCGATCCTTGAAGCTGCTGGTGGGGCTGAACCACTCCAGCTTGAAATGCGGCCGGTGCTCGCCCCATGTCTTCTGCACAAGCGGCGTGCACCCTTCCCCCATGGAGATGGGCGACACGATCTCGACTGGAAGCGATGCCCGATAGCGCCATTGCGAACGAAGGTGCCGGTCGATGTCGTCACGGGAAATCCCAGCCTGTGGCGAGATCAGGAGCGGTCTGCGATCGTCCGAACACCACCGGGGCGTATCTAAAGGATAGGTGGTGCCGCTGAGCGGCTCGACATAGTGCGATTTCAAGTTTCGGACTCCTCTTTGGTGCATACCGGATCGCTGCGAGAGCGCCCCGACGCCAGGTTCAGGCGCCGACAGCGCTCACCAGGGCCAGGCTACGGTGACGCCAAGGCCGAGGTGAGCGGCGCGGCGGTGGATCAATCGAGCGACGGTCAAGTCCTGCAGAGCCAGGCCGGTCATGTCGAACACGCTGATATCGGTCGGTTCGCGCCGCCATTGGGCACGGCCTGTGACCAGATCGCCCATCTCGATGGACGGCGCGTGCGGCGCCCATTGCAATTCTCCGAGCTCGCGGGCCTGCTCCAAGTCGTCGACGACAATCCGGGCCCGATCGAGCACGCCCACCGGAAGCTCACGCTTGCCTCGGGTGTCCGAGCCGACGCAGTTCAAATGCGTCCCGGCGCGCAGGGCTGTTTCATCGAAAAGCGGGCCGCTGCCGGTCGTCGCGGTGATGATGAGGTCGCTCTCGGCGACCGCCTCGTCCGCATTGGCGGCGCATTTCAACTTGCATTCGTCGGCAAACAAAGATTCAAACTCTGCCTGCGGTTCCCGATCCACCGAGACGTAATTCACATGCGTCAAGGAAGGTAGCGTTCTGAGCGCAAAAGCGAGCTGTGCCTTCGCCTGAATGCCGGTGCCGAAGACCGTGGCCACTGTGCTGTCCGGGCGCGCCAGCAGCGAAAGCCCCAAGGCGCCTGCCGCGGCCGTGCGGGCCGTGGTGATGGCGTTGCCGTCGATCACGCACATGGGCCGGCCGGTAGCAGGATCGAACAGCAGCACGGTGGCCTGATGCGCTTCGCCGCCGAGCGCCCGGTTCATGGGCCAGAAGCCGGCCGCCTTGAATCCCAGCAGGTCCTGGCTGCCGACGTCCCCGGACTTGATACCGAAGATGCCGCCTGTGCTCAGCTTTTCGCGCACGACCGGGAACACGCGGCCGGCGCGCTGTCCGTGCAGTTCGAAAGCCTCGCGCACGGCCGCGATGACGTCGTCCGGTATGAGCAATTGCTCGACCACATGCTTGTCGACGAGAAGGAGCGTGGCGTCACTTGGCATCGCTGTACACCGTTGCGCGAGAGACGCCCAGGTGGACGGCAATGGTGTCCATCGCGCGACGGACCTCGAGGAGGCCGGCCGCCTTGAGTTCCTTGAGAAGCGAGCGGCGGTCCTCTGGCTTGAGCGAGCGCGGTGTGGACGCCATGCGCGCGGCGAACTCGTCGATACGGGCGCGAATGAGGTCGGCGCTGGCAGGATCCAGCGATTCCTTGGCAGGCGTGGTGCCCTCGACCGCCATGAACCTGCTCAGCATGCTCTGAAACCCCCGGAACAGCGTGAGGTCGACGTTCATGCACAGCGCGGCAATATAGTCGCCTTTGGAATCCTTGATGCCGATGGAAGTGCTCTTCACCTGGCGGCCATCGGAGAACTGGTTCGGATAGTTGGCGATGATCTGCTCGTAGGCCGGGTCCATGATCCGCGCAAGCCCGAGTTCGGTCGCGGGCTGCCCGACTTCCCGACCGGACAGATTGTTGTGGATCGCCAGCACCGCGTGCTCAGGGTCGAGGAGGTCATGCACCACGACCTCGGTAAAGGGGGCAAAAGTCTGTGCCAGCCCTTCGGCGACCTGCTTGATCTGCGCCAGCAGTAGCTGCTGCTCGGGAGTCTTCTTCGCCATGTCCGCTCCAGTGGTTTTCTTTGGCATGTTGGGCAGTTTGGCTATTACTGGAAGATTTGTCAAACCCCTAACAAACCGTCCAGCTTATTGACGGTGCCCGGTGAGGCTCTGCCCAGGCCTGACGGACCGGTCAATGCCTCACAATGCGCTCGCCACGCCCCAAATCGATTCCTCTGACCTGACTCGGCCCGGACGACCTTTGATTAGCTATCCGTTAATTCGCGGTCGCCTGCGCCTCGATTTCGGGGTCTATCATGTGTCAAGCACCCTTTCGCCTGGCGATTCAGCCGGCGTGATAAACGGGAGATGCATCGATGATCGAATCGGCAGATGTGATCGTCATTGGCTCCGGCGGGCTAGGCGCCGCAACCGCCTTCCACCTGGCGAAGAAACGCGCGCTTAGCGTCGCGTTGGTCGAGCGGCTCGAAATCGGCTCACAGACCTCGCCGCGAGCGGCCGGCATGGTCAGTTGCCTGCGCAAGAGCGACTTGATGATCGACCTGGTCAAACTCGCGGCGCAAAAGATCAGGCAATTCTCTGAAGACACCGGCGAGCCATTGGATTGGGTGCACTCAGGCAGCCTCAAAGTGGCGCGGCGACCAGCGGACGCCGAGGTCCTTCACGAAGATGTTGTGCGCGGCCGGCACCACGGCCTGGACGTGGAGGAACTCTCCGTCGACGCTGCCCACCGGCTCAATCCGTTTCTTGGAACCCAGGGCGTGGCTGCGGTGATTCGCATCGGCGACGACATGTACTTCAATCCCGTTCAACTGGCCCTCGGCTTCGCGCGTGCAGCGCAGGCAAACGGGGCCGCCGTGCTGCCGAACACTGCGGTGACGCGCGTCGTCATTGAGGATGGCGCGGTGGCTGGAGTAGACAGCACGCGGGGCCGCATTCGGGCCCCCGTCGTCGTGGATGCAGCCGGCGCCTGGACGCGACAGGTGGCAGAAGCCAGCGAAATTCGGGTGCCTCTTGTGACCACAGCGCAGCAACTGTTTGTCACTGAACCCGTGCGTGATGCCCGAGCCGAATTGCCGATGGTCCGAATCATGGACGCTGCGGTGTATATGAGACCTTGTGATGGAGGATTCCTTTGGGGAGTCTACGAAGAAAATCCACGATTCTTCAATATGAACGCATTCGACGCCGATTTCGACGTCAAGGATCTGTCGCTCGACGCCGGGATTCTCTGGCGCTACGCTCGGGACGTCGAGCCCCAGCTTCCAATCCTCATGAAGGCGGGCGTGCGCGAGCATCGTGGCGGGCTGCCAACCATGACAGCCGATGGCCAGCACATCGTCGGCCCGGCGCCCGCCGTGCGGGGGTTTTACTTCGCGAGCGGCTGCAATGTTGCGGGGCTCTCCATTGCCCCGGTGCTGGGAGAGATGCTCGCAGCCTGGATCGTCGACGGTGCCCCGCCGATCGATCTAACGCCGCTATCGATTGACAGATTCGGAGCCGGCCCATGGCCGGACGACGAGTTGATCACGCAAGCGGCGTGGCAGTACCGTCATTTTTACGGCGCAAGATGAGTAAAGCGCCGGCTCATTCTTCAACGAATCAAGTGACCGCTCCTCGGCCGATTGCCGCCTGACACTATGAGGGCAAGTTCTGAACTCAAACAAAAACAAATGACGCCTCCGTTCACCAATCGACCATAACGGGGCATTCAAGACATGTCTATAGATAGACGGCAATCGCCGCGTTTGGTGCCGACACTTCCAGAGTGGCTACAATGTAATCCGCCAGTTTACGGGTCGAAGCTCGAATGACAACGAAACAGAGATTTACCATTGCGCTGGTTTGCGCGCTCGCCTGGATCGTTATCGACCAGTTCACGAAAGCATTGTTCAAGCAGATATTGTCGCCCGGCGAAGTCGTGTCGCTGTTTGCTGGAAGTCTCCTGGTGCTTCCCACCTACAACGATGGCGCGTTCCTCGGCCTTGGGGCGCATATGTCTGGCGCGATGCGCGCTGCCATTCTCGTATTGGGTGTTTTGGCGATTCTGATCGGCCTGGTGGGTTGGCTGTTGCGCTCATCCAGGCTTGGCCGAGTCGACGTCATGGCGATAGCTTGCATTCTTGGCGGTGGACTTAGCAATCTCGTCGATCGCTGTATGTATGATGGCCGCGTTTTCGATTTCTTGAACGTGGGTATCGGACACCTGAGAACGGGCATATTCAATGTCGCAGACATCGGAATCATGCTCGGCGTAGCGCTACTCCTTCTCAGCAGCGTGAAACGCAAGCCCACTTTGCCGCGGGACCGCAACAGCCTGAGGATCTGAACGTTGACTCAGCGCGTACCTACGTTGGTACACGGCGGTTTGGCGCTATCCGAGTCAACGGCAATCACCGAGTACCTGGACGAGACATTCCCTGAAACGCCGATTTATTCCCGCGACCGACATCATCGAGCGAGGGCGCGCCAACTTCAGGTCTGCCACCCTATTGAAGTCGTCTCCGCGCTTATCAAAGGTCGAGCCGCAACAGGGCCGCGGGCTGACAATACGCCGATAAGCCGTACCGTCGCACGCGGTTTCGGACATGGATGCGACGATCCATTCGAGGGAAATGATGGACCTGCGTCAGCTGCGCTACTTCGCCGTGCTTGCCGCTCACCAGCACTTCGGGCGCGCCGCGGCCGTCCTGCATATTGCCCAGCCGGCACTCAGCCGGCAGGTGCAACTGCTCGAAGCCGAGCTCGGCGTGAAGCTCGTCGAACGTCATTCGCGCGGCGCATCGCTCACGCGCGAAGGCGAGCTGCTTCTCGATCGCGCCACCTTCCTGCTGCGCTACGCGGACCAGATCCGCGTCGACATCAGGGACCTGCAGGGCACACCGCGCGGCACGGTTGCGCTCGGCTTGCCGCCGGCGTTTGCCAGCTTCTTCGTGCTTCCTCTCACCCGCTTGCTGCGCGAGCGCTATCCGGAGGTGCGGCTGCGCGTCAACGAAAGCTTTTCGCCGTCGCTATCCGACGCGCTTGAACGCGGCACGCTCGACGTCGCACTGCTGACCGGCCCCATCGCCGCGCCCGCGCAGATTCATGCCGAACTGGTGCTGACAGAAATGCTGTGCGCCATCGGCCCTGCGAGCGATGCGCGGCTCGCGGGGCCGTCATTGCGTATCGAAGCCTTAGGCGACGTACCATTGATCCTCGCCGGCTTGCAGAAGTCGGGCGTGCGGCTCGCGCTGGAGCGTAGCGCTGCCAATGCGAATCTGGTGCTCAACGACGTGATGGAAGTCGAGTCGGCCGATGTCGCCGCGCAGCTCGTTTCGGACGGTGCGGGCTGGACCGTGCACGTTGCATCCGCCGTGCGCCGCGAGATTCAGACCGGGCGGCTGCGCGCGGCCCCGATCGACGGCCTGGTACTTGAGCGCTTTCTCGCCCACGCTCGGCAGCGTCCGCCGTCGAGCGCGACCATCGCGCTGATTAGCACGATCCGCGCGCTAATAACGATGATGATCAGCGCCGGCGACTGGCCGATGGCGCGGGCGCACGAACCGACGGTGGTTGCGGCGGATACGCGCGATGAGTGACGCGCAATGTGCGAGCCACGCGCGAGTCGGCGTCGTCAAATGCTACGGAAATTGAACCGCGTCGAGCGGCGCCATCTTCATCACGACAGGCGCTGCCGCTAACAGCGGCATGACGGCCGCGCGAAACGTGCGTTAGTGATCGGTGTCGCGATGCGCATCGATTGCTTGCTGAGTTTTGAAAATCTCGAACAGCCGGAACGTCGTGACCGGTTCGAAGCTCACATACAGGTCGAACCGCAGGCACCCCGGCTCGCGGCGAGTGGCCGCGAGCACCGCTTGCAGCGCGTGCCGGACGGCCTCTTCATGGCCTGGCTTCGGTACGAATGTCGCGAGAATAACCAGCGGCGCATCCGTCGTCGAAGGGCGTTCTGCTCGCGCCCGGGCAGCGGACGATGGTGTCATGGCAGCGGACACATGGGCACGCGCATCGTGCCGGGTTCGAGCTTCAGGTCGAGGTCGAGCCGGAAGCTGTCGTCGGGCTGCCGTTCGAATCGATGCAGCAGCGAGCCGACCGCACCGAACACGACGTCGCGGTACGCATTCGGATCTTCTGCATCGAAGATCTGCGTGGCGAGCGTCTTGTAGCCGTCGGCCATCACGATGAAGTGAAGATGCGCGGGCCGCATGATCGCGCGCCGCTGTGCGTGGAGCAGTTCGCCGCATGGACCGTCCACGGGCACCGCATAACCCGAGGGCCGCACACTGCGAAACGAGAAGCGGCCGTCCGCGTCGGTCTCGAAGCGGCCACGCAGATTCATGTCTACCTGGTCCGGGTCCTGGTTCTCGTAAAGTCCGCCCGGCGAAGCCTGCCAGGTTTCCACGCGCGCATTGGCGATTGGTTTGCCGTCCAGCGACAGGACGCGGCCATTGACGAAGAGCCGCTCGCCCGGCGTACCCTCGGCGGCGATAGGCGCGCCGTTCTCGCGCAGCGGCTGGGCCGCGCGCCAGAACGGGCCGATCAGCGCGGGCTCCGTGCCGCCTGCGGCCAGCGCCTGCTTCGCATCGATAAGGCCGACCAGCGTGGCCAACCCGAGAATGTCCGCGAGCAGAATGCCTTCATGTTTTTCGGGGCCGGTCGCCTTGCCGATACGCACGAGGAAGTCGAGCCCGACTTCCAGTTCCTGATAGCTAAGTCCGACTTCCAGCGCAAACGCATGCAGATGACGAAGCAGCGCATCGAGAATCTGCCTGAGGCGAGGGTTCGTCGTTCGGCGGTTCGCAGCGAGCACGGCCTGAAGCAAAGCCTCGGGCGTTGCCGCGAGCGCTTCGTGGCCGTCTCCCGGTTCGAAGCCTGTGTCGGCTTCGGGCAGCGTGGGTGGCGCTGCTGCTACGCGAGCGGATTCGTTCATTGGGTGCTTCGCCTCCTGCATAAGTTAATTGCCACTGGATCTGCTCTTATGAAGCGACCTGGCGGTCGGCACCTTGCGCTTCGATCTTCAGATAGCCGGTTTCATCATATTGCAGGCCGGTGCCCTCGGCCGCCTTCAGCACGTCGGGATGCCACTCGATCCGACCCACTTCCTCATCGGTGCCGCCAACCACCGAATAGATCACGAGCGCATGGTCGTTGGGATTGCGAAAGCCGCGCATGACACCGGTCGGCATCGAGATGCAGTCCCACTGGTTCAGTTCGATCTGGTGCTCGCCCTGATCGCCCCAGATCACGATCATCTTGCCATTGAGCGGAAAGAATACTTCTTCGGTCTTGTGCGAGTGCAGGTTCGCACCCTGGCCGACCGGCACTTCGATCAAGGTGACGCCGAAGCGATGCGCGCCCTGGATAGCCGGCTGCACGCCCTTGTTCTCGAGCACACCGCGGTTGATGATCTTGTACAGGCGCTTCGTGAATCCAGGCAGCCTGCTTTCGATGAAGGTCTCGCCGTACGGTTCGACCTTGCCCCAACGCGCGACCCGCGTGGCTTCCATCTGCTGCGGTGTGATATCCATAGTCTGTGTTCTCCATAGAGGTATCGGGCGTGACCTGCATGTGTTGCGGCTCACCAGACGAAGCGTAAGGAGCCCGCTGCTCGAAATCCAACACCATTTTTTGAAAGGCTCAATAACTTTCCGGCATCGACGGCAGGCGTTCAGCACATGCCTGCAGCACAGCTTCGATAACAAACCGGCATCAAGTCCAGAAACATTCGGTGTTGGACGGGCGCGCTGGCTGCCCATTACGATCGGTTCAGACCGTCGGCGCTCGACCCGCTCGCCAGCGACTCGACTACAACCGGGAGACATTCATGGACGACACAACTTGCGCCTGCGCCGAACGCGATACCCGTTCAGCAGATCACGACCTCTTCGACATCGGCTTCGTGGGTGTCGGCAAGATGGGCCTGCCGATGGCGCAGCGCCTGCACCGGCACGGCCACCGCGTATCCGCATTCGATGCAAGCAGCGAGCGCGCGTCGCTGGCCCGGGCCGGCGGTCTGCCTGTGCTCGACACGCTGGATGCGATTGCCGACGCGGCCGCAATTCTGATCACGTCGCTTCCGCATGACGCCGCTTTTGAAGCGGTAGCGTGGGAACTTGCGGCACGCGCGCGTCCGGGGCAGTTATATGTCGATACCAGCACCGTGTCGACGAAGGCGTCGGCTCGCGTTGCACGTGTGTTCGAGGAGGCGGGGGTCGACTATTTGCGCGTGACCGTATCGGGCAATGCACGGATGGCCGAACACGCGGAGTTGACTGCGATTGCATCCGGTCCGCTCGAGCAGTATCGCCGTATCTTGCCGTTGCTACGGCTGCTCGGACCATCACAGTTCTACGTTGGCGGAGCGGAACAGGCACGCACGATGAAGCTGGTCATCAATTCGATGGTCGCCAATACCGTCGGCATGCTGGGCGAAGCGCTCGCGATCGGCGAGCAAGGGGGCCTCGACTGGCGCGACATGTGGCAGGTGCTGTGCGAAAGCGCGGTGGCCTCCCCCATCATCAAGGCCAAGGCGCAGCAGCTCGTCGCCCATGACTACTCGCCGACCTTCACGGTCGAGCAGATGCGCAAGGACGTTGGCCTGATTCTCGAGGCGGGCGCCGATGCACATCTGGCATTGCCGATCACGTCGGTGGTCTCGCAGGCGCTCGATCACGCATCGGCGTTCGGCCTTGGCAGCGAGGACTATGCCGCGACGATCAAGCTCTCGTTGCGCTCAGCGCGTGCGCAGCGCAATGCATGAGCGAGGTGCGACATGCCCACTTCCACTTCCTCCGTCATGGATGGCGCTGCGACCAGAATTTCACGCGATGACGCCGTGCGCTACCGCATTGCCCTCGCGCTGGTCGTCAGTCTCTTCTTCGCGTGGGGCCTCACCTACGGTCTGCTCGATGTGCTGAACAAACATTTCCAGCAGACGCTCCACGTCACGCGCTTGCAGTCCGCCTTGCTTCAGACGTGCTATTTCGGCGCCTACTTCCTCGTCGCGATTCCGTCCGGACTGTTCGTCAATCGCTACGGCTACAAGCGCGGCATCCTGCTCGGACTCGCGATCTTCGCGCTTGGCGCGCTGCTGTTTGCTCCTGCGACGTCACAGCATCGCTTCTATCCGTTCCTGATGGCGCTGTTTGTCCTCGCATGCGGTGCGGCGTGCCTGGAGAGCGCGGCCAATTCTTACGTGACGGTGCTGGGGCCGCCTGATGGCGGCGCGCTCCGACTTAACCTTGCCCAGGCGTTCACCGGTTTCGGCGCGTTCGCGGGCCCCTTGATAGGTGGTTTGTTCTTCTTCCGGCCCGGCGCGGAAGTCGCGAATGCGGCAGCTACCGCGGCATCCAACGTGGCTTCAGTGAGAGCGACGTATATCGTGATCGCAACCGTCGTACTGCTGCTTGCGTTCGCATTCTGGCGCCTTGCGTTGCCGGAGCCGGGCCAGGATGCGCCGCTCCCGGTAGCAGACGCGAATGAAGCGTTGCCGCTGCGTCGCGAGCGACGCTTCGTGTTCAGCGTCGTCGCGCAATTTTTCTACTTCTCGGCTCAGGTGGGTATCGCGGCATTCTTCATCAATTTCGCCACGGAACACTGGGCAGCGTTGCCGGTAAGCCAGGCGGCGTTCATCCTGTCCGGGGCGATGATCGCGTTCACGGGCGGCCGCTTTCTTTCGACAGCGTTGATGCATCGCTTGGATGCCGCCGCGATGCTGGCGACATACGCGGTTGCCTCGCTCGTGCTTTGCATCGCCGCCTGCGTGACCAGGGGCCCAGTTGCGGTGGTCGCACTGACCGCCGTGTTTTTCTTCGAGTCCATCATGTTTCCGACCATCTTCGCGCTGGGCATCAGCGGGCTCGGCGCGCGTACGGGGCGCGCCGGCTCATTCCACGTGATGGCGCTGGTTGGCGGCGCTGTCGCGCCGTTGGCGATGGGCGCAATCGCCGACCGCTCTACGACGAGCGCAGCGTACTGGGTGCCGGTGGTCTGCTTCGCCGTTGTGCTGGGTTTCGCGCTGTCGATCCGTGCCGCTGACCGTCGAGCGAGTCGGCACAACTCGACGTCATCGCTCGAATAAACGCCCCGCCAGAAGACGTGTTTTATTTTCATGCAGTCAACACTGAAGGGATTCACCATGTCCGAGCTTGAGGCTGAAATTCAGCGCCTCGTGGCACCAAACCTGCGCAAGCGTCTTTACGTGGCATTCAGCTATCCGGTGGCCTCCGTCGAAGAGACGATGCCTCACATTCCCACCAGCGCTCGGGCGATCGAAGCCACGTATTACTTCTAAGGGTGAAGATGAAAGCTGCAATCGCTTTGAAACCCGGCCGCCTGCCGGTTTATGACGATTTTGCTGAGCCGGTGGCGGAGCCGGGCGAAGTCATTGTCCATGTAACAGCATCCGCGTTGAGTCAACTCGCCCGTGGCCGTGCCGCCGGCCATCATTACAGCGCAACCGGACAGTATCCGTTTGTTGTGGGAGTCGATGGCGTTGGGCGGCTCGATGACGGAAGACGGGTTTACTTCCTGCTGCCGCGCTCGCCGTTTGGCGCGATGGCCGATCGAACGGTCGTCAAGAATGGACAGTGGCTCCCGCTGCCAGAGGACCTGGAAGACAGCACTGCTGCGGTGCTCGCCAACCCGGGCATGTCGTCCTGGGCAGCGCTGACGCAACGCGCGAGGCTGATCGACGGCGAGACAGTCCTGATAAACGGCGCCACTGGCGTAGCGGGAAAGCTTGCGGTCTGGATCGCGCGACATCTTGGCGCGGCACGCGTGATAGCGACGGGCCGTAATGAAGCGGTGCTTCGCACCGTCGGCGCGGACGCAGAGATTCCTCTTGGCGATGACCCGGAAGCATTCGAGGCCGCGCTGCACCCACACTTTGCGAGCGGGGTTCACGTGGTGCTCGACTATCTGTGGGGAGCCAGCGCGCGCTCAATTCTCGTTGCGGCCGCGAAGGCCGGTCCTTCGGGACTACCGCTCCGGTTTGTCCAGGTCGGTTCCGCCGCTGCAAGCGAAGTCGCGTTGCCCGCTTCTGCATTGCGGTCCTCCGCTATCCAGATCATGGGAAGCGGCCTCGGCAGCGTGAGTGTGCACGGCCTTATCGGCGCCATAGATGGTGTTTTGCAGGCCGCCGCAAAGGCGAGACTGTCGCTGGACTACCGCGCAGTCCCACTTTCTGACGTTTCGACCACCTGGGCCGACGAGGGGCAACGCATCGTCTATGTGCCGAACCCGGCAACAGTCGCAACAGGCACTTATCGATGATCCCAGCGACCGCCCTGACAGTTTCGGGAGGGCGGCGCACGTCTCGCTTCGAACGAAGGAAGCTGAGCGGGCAGTTCGACTGCTGTCCAGGTAAATGGTCAATGTCCTGAGCATCGGGCCAAGCCACAGGAAGCGCGTATTGAGCACTGCGGGAAAGAGGCGTTATGCGGCGGCGCATCCCCCTGCATGTCGTTCCTGGGCAGCTTACCGTCGCAAGGCGCTGGGTCGTCGTCATATTTCCGTCATATTTTTCAGAGGGCCATGCACTGTCGCCCCGAGGCTCCCACGCCGCGTCCGGCGGCGTGGGCATGAGAACGAACGCCGGCCGTTATGCGCAGCGGCCGAGTGCAACCCAGGTGGAATCAGGGACGCCATATCAACGGAGAGAGACCATGCAACGCCGCCAGTTTCTGAACACCCTTGCCGTCGCCACTGCGACCGCTTCGCTCGTCACCAAAGCGGGCGCGGCCGAAGCCCGGAAGCCGACGGCCGACTCGCTCGACCCTGGCCGCTGGTCGCCGCTAAACGCGGCGCGTCTGCAGTCGGTGCTCGACCAGCACGGCGTGAAAAGCAGGCAATACAACCCGAATCGTCGTCCATACGCGGTGTTCGATTGGGACAACACGTGCATCATGAACGACTGTGAAGAAGCGCTGCTGATGTACCAGATCAATCATCTGCAGTACAAAATGATGCCAGATGAGTTCGTTCAGGTGATGTGGAAGGACGTGCCTAAGGGCCCGTTCACGAGCGACTACACGACGGTGGAAGGCAAACCGGTGACGATGGAGGATCTCGCCGCCGACGTCGAATCCGACTACCGCTGGCTGTACGCGAACTACAAGGGCCTCGCCGGAGACAAGAGCCTCGAAGCGATCCAGGAAACCGACCAGTTCAAGGATTTCCGCGCGAAGCTGTACTTCATGTACGGCGCGATTTGCGATACGCATCCGCTCGAAGTCGGTTACAAGTGGATCATCTACTTCTACAAGAACATGACGCCCGTCGAGATGCAGGGGATGGCGGCGGCGTCGAACGACCACGGGATCGGCGATGCGCTGCGCAAGGTCGCGTATGAAAGCCCGCCTACGCTGCCCGGCAAGGCTGGCGTCGTGTCGGACAAGCATTTCCACGGCATCCGCATTCACGAGGAGATTCGCGCGTTGATGCATACGCTGCGTGCGAACGGCATCGACGTGTACGTCAGCACCGCGTCGCTCGACGATGTCGTGCGCGTGTTTGCCGGCCATCCGAACTACGGATACGGCGTGCCCCCGGAAAACGTCATCGGCATGCGCCTGGAGATGAAGGATGGCAAATACACGAGCGACTACAAGAGCGGCTGGCACTTCAACTACGGTCCAGGCAAGACCGTGGGCATTCGCGGCGAACTGGAGTCGAAAAAAGGCTACGGCCCGCTGCTCGTGTTCGGCGACAGCGACGGCGACGCGTGGATGCTGCGCGACTTTAAGGACACGGCGGCCGGCGTGATCGTGAACCGCATGAAGAAGGGCGAGATTGGCGCGGATAGCAAGCTGGCGGCCGAACAACTCGGCAACCCCAACGCGCGCTTCATTCTGCAGGGGCGGGACGAGCACACCGGGCTGATGATTCCGGATGAAAAGTCGGTGAAGTACGGGAAGACGGAGCGGAAGCTGCTTGCGTGATTCGCGGCAGTCCGCTTGGGCATTGAGGAGAAACCCGCCGTGAGGCGGGTTTTTTCCTGATGCGCCGAACGTGCGCAACAGATTGGGGGTGGAAGTCCCCAGTCTAGCCTGATGATGGCGAAGGACTTGTGAGATTCGACTCAGCCGTCGTTTGTTCCCAGACATGGGACGCTCGGAGGCAAAATCCGACCCGTTACTGACATTCGCCCGCCGTCCCGAACTGTCGCAAATGCGCCCGAAAGCAGTCGTAGCTGTGACGTGCCATATGACATGATTGTCCATGCGATGCGGGGTGTTGCGAAATAGTCGCGCCGCGATACGCCTGACCTGGCTCGCGGCGCGGACGTTTTCAACCCGCCAATCAGATCAAAAGATCGCCGAGCAGCGGGCAACTCGACAGTGGTACAGGTCCATCCGCGGTGATCAGGACTTGCTCTTCCAGCTTGACGCCCTCCTGACCACCCTTCTCTCCGATGAAGCTCTCGACCGAGACCACCATATTTTCTTCAAACGTGCCGTCGTAACCCCATTCGTCGAAATCGACGGCATATGCGACGCTCGGATACTCGTCGACAAGCCCACATCCGTGCACCATCATCATGTAACGGTTGTGTACGTACTTCTCCGGCACGTCCCAACACTTCCCGGCGAACTCCCGGAACGTCACGCCTGGTTTGAGCAATGCGCAGTTGTGAGCAATCTGATCTCTCGCGTGGCCAAACAGCGTCCGTTGCTCCGACGAGGGGTTTTCCCCGGGACAGATGAAGCTTCTGGAAATATCGGACAGATATCCGCCAGGACCCACCATGTCGGTGTCGAACCCAACAATATCGCCTGCGTTGATAACCCGGTTCGAGACATCCCTGAACCACGGATTGGTCCGGGGCCCGGAGCTCAGCAGACGCGCCTCACTCCACTCCCCGCCGTGCGCCGTGTTCGTATCCTGCAGAACGCTCCACAGCTGATTTTCGGTGATACCTGGCCGCAACGCCTCGCGCATTCTCGACACACCGAGATCGCACACGGCCATCGATACCCTGTGCTGCGCGATCTCTTGCGGGCCTTTGATCAGGCGCGCCATCTCCGTAAGCGGCTGTGCGTCATGGAGCGATATGCCCTCGGCCCTCAGCATTTCAGCGCCCCATGGATCGCATTTGTCGACTGCCAGACGCCTGTTTCCGCTTCCATGCTGACGCACGACATCAGCGATGCACCGGGCCCATTCTCCCGCTTTTTCCTGGACGCGCGGCCCCGCCAGAAAATAATTCCATGCGATCGTCGGTCGAATTTCATCGATCGATTCGATGCCTTCGCTGTTGTGCCGACTGGTCGTGAAGTCGAACAGAATGACAGGGCCATCCGTCCCGACGAAGACGTATCGGCTCGGAGCGTGCATCACCCATACGCCCAGACTGTTCGTATCCGTCGCGTACCGGATATTGATCGGATCGGCCAGCAACATGCCGGCATAGTCGTGCAGCCGCAATTGCGCACGGAGCCGTTCGAGCCGATACGCGCGCAGCGCCGGGCGGTCGATCGCTTCGAATGCTGCGATTATTGAACTGTCGATCCTGCTGACCTGATGCTTGGCAACCAGTTCATCGCGACGGAATAGCCGGTCGGATGCATGCTGTGAGCGGGAGTTGGACGCATTGGCTTCGTTGTTATCGCGGCTGTTCATAGGCTTTACCTGTACGGTGGTTGACGATCGCACGCGGACTTCGCCACGAGTTACCGTTTTTCCCGGAAGAAGCCGGCATGGCGAGTGCGCCTTTCGCAATCTGTCGATGAGTTGCGCAAAGACTTATGCGGTTGCGTGCGACTCGTTTCTGGCCGACGCTCTCGACGCTCGTCTCGCAACGCCCGAGACCGAAAGATGGTGCGCGCTGACTCCCGCGCCGTAAACGCAGGAAAAAAAACCGGCGTCGTTAACCCAGAGTTAACGCGACGCGTTGATATCGATCGACGACAGGCGTCAGAGAACTCGACTTATGCGGCGTCGCGATTGCAGAGAAAAGAACTCTTGATCCAGTCGGCCACCGCGCCAGTGGCGGCGGCAACGGGCGAATGACGGAGCACGGTCAGATGAAATCCGTGACAACGAACCGGCTCCATTCTGATGGGCTGCACCAGCGTCCTGTTAGTCAGGAACCGCTCCATGAGGGGAGGTCCGATCAGAGCAAAACCCTGTCCATCGAACACGGCCTGAACGAGATTCGTATAGGTGTTCACGGTGATCGTGGACTTGGCGGCATCCATGTTCACACCCTGGTTGGTGAACCAGGTGGACCATCGCGTCAGCCGGTCGAAAGGCCCTTCGAGATGGATCAGCTGATGCTTGAGCAGGTCGGCCGGCTTTTCGGGTGCTTCCCGGTTCGCGAGATAGGTGGCCGAACACGTTGGTGCGATCGTCTGTGACGTGAGAAGAACCGAATCCCCTTCCGGCGGCGTCAATCCATAAGTCACGGCAATGTCGACGCTGTTGTCGCCGTCCGTGTACTGGTCGGCGACGATAAACCGGAGCTCGATGTCAGGGTGCAGTGCGCGAAACGCACCGAGATTTGGCAAAAGCCAGTAGGTCGTAAAGCCCGCCGTGGCGCTGATCGTCACGATGTTATCGATGGGCCGCGAACTGACTTCCGTCGTTGCGTGAAGAACCTGCCGCAAAGCCGATGAAATCGCGGCATGATAGCGGGCGCCGTTATCTGTCAGCCTGACAGCACGGTCGACTCGATGGAAGAGCTGAACACCCAGAAAGGTCTCTAAAGCCTGAACCTGCTGGCTGACCGCGACCCGCGAAACGTCCAGCTCGACGGCCGCACGCGAAAAACTCAGATGGCGCCCAGCAGCTTCAAACGTGATCAGCATGTTCGGCGGAGGAAGTGTTGCCTTCAATGAACCCATCTGCACATCTCCCTGTTGGTGCTCACGCTATGGTACAACCAGCGATGCGACCGCCGATCCGCCGTCTGAATTGTAGCCTGATTCCCCGCCCGCGAGCCCGCGGTCCCCACGCTCCCTTTCCTGACCGGGTGTCAGGCCAAATTCCTTTCTATACGCGGTCGCGAAGTGAGCATGCGATTGAAATCCGCACGCAATGCACACCTCCGTGAGAGAGAAGCTGCTTTGCGACAAGAGCTGCCTCGCGTGATGCAGCCGGAGCGAGCGGTAGTATTTCATCACGGGCTGACCAACCGCATTTCGAAACGTACGCGAGAGCTGCCGCTCGGACAGACCGCTACGCACTGATAAGGTGTCGAGCGATAGCGGCGTCTCGATGTTGCATTCCATCAGCTCGGTGATAGCGGACACCAGGCTTCTGGACGATCCGTAACGCGTCGTCTTCTGTCTGGCATCGGTGCTTCTGATGTTATTCAACGAAAACTGGCTTGAGATCATTGCGACGATTTCCGACCCCAACGACCGTCTAACGATATCCAGCATCATGTCCACCGGCGCGATGCCGCCTGCGCAGGTCAGCCTGTCCCGGTCGATCCTGAATACCCGTTCTTCAAATCCGACTTCGAAAAATCTCTCTGCTTGAGCGTAGAGATATTCCCAGTGGATTGCGCATGTGTAGCCTTTTAGCAGCCCGGCCTTTGCGAGAACATAGGCGCCCGTGCATATCCCGCCAATGAACTTGCCACTCCGGGCGTACTGCCTCACCAGATTGAGATGCGCCGCCGTTGTTGTCCGCTCGATATCGTTTCCACCACAGACGAACACAACGTCCGCCCGGTCCATCCGGTCGGCGGAAAACGCAGGGACCGTCAAGCCGTTACTCGCCCGGACAGGCAATCCCTCTATACCCGACACCGACCATTCAAAAATGTCACCGCCGCTGACCTGATTCGCCATCCGCAATACTTCGAGCGCGTTCACGAACGCAATCATGCTGAAGTTCGGGACGAGCAAAAACGCGAAATGCGTGGCCGATCGCAGTTGCGCCGCGAAATGGGTGTCGTCCAGAGCAGCTGCTCGCCAGTTCGAGTTGCCGATGGACATCACTTTCCGTGAATCAAGGCGTGAGAATCGCCTTGGTCTCGAGATAGGCTTCAAACCCCGCTTCGCCGCATTCCCGTCCGTTGCCTGACTGCTTGAAGCCACCAAACGGTGCGGACGGATCCCATTGCGGCTGATTGATCTGTACCTGCCCCACGCGCAATCGGGACGCGACTCTTGCGGCGCGTTCATCGCTCCCCTGCACGTACGCTGCGAGCCCATAGGGCGTGTCGTTCGCGATATCGATCGCCTCGTCGACATCATCGTAGGCGATCAGTGACACGATGGGAGCGAAGGTTTCTTCCTTTGCGATCCGCATGTTCCGCGTCACATCGGCGAACACCGTCGGCTGGATGAAATACCCGGTCTCGATGCCAGCGGGGAGATCCGCACCGCCCGTCACCAGCGTCGCACCGTCGTCCAATGCGGAGGCGATCAGCCCTTTGCCACGGATGTACTGCGCTTCGTTGACTACCGGGCCGAGCATTGTGGCTTCATCGAATATGTCGCCGCAACGGAAGTCTTCCGCGGCGTGCCGGGCGACGTCGATTCCCTGTTCGTACTGGGAGCGGTGGACGAGCATTCGTCCGGGCGCAGTACATGACTGGCCGGCATTGCGATAGGCGGCATGCACACCCGCCTTCACAGCTGTTCCGATATTGGCATCGGGTAAGACGATGTTGGCCGAATTTCCGCCGAGTTCCTGATGCACACGCTTCACCGTATCCGCAGCCGCTCTGGCGACAAGCACGCCCGCTCTTGTCGAACCCGTGAACGAGATCATGTCGAGCCCCGGATGCGCTGACATCGCAGCACCCACCGTCGCGCCATCGCCATTGACGAGATTGAATACACCTGCCGGCACGTCCGCATCGTGCAGCAGTTCGGCGAGAAGTATTGCGCTTAGCGGCGAATATTCGCTGGGTTTGAGGACGACGGTGCAGCCCACGGCCAGCGCGGGGATGAGCTTGGTGATGATCTGCAAGACCGGAAAATTCCAGGGTGTGATCAGGCCGCACACGCCCACGGGCTCCAGAACGACTGTTGTTTTGCCCTGCTTTTTCTCGAACTCGAATCGTTGAAGAATTTCGATTCCATTCTGGATGTGAGCCTCGGATCCGCCCACCTGCGCCGCTCTGGAAAACGAAATCGGCGTGCCCATCTCCAGCGTCATCAGCCTCGCGAAGTCCTCCCGGCGCGCATCGAACAACGCCGCAATACGGCGAAGCATTTCCAGCCTGAAACGAACATCCGATTGGGAGAACGTTTCGAAAGCGCGTCCCGCCGCGCTGACTGCAGCATCCGTGTCCGCCTGCGTTCCCATCGCGATTTCGCCAACGGATTCGAGGGTCGCGGGGTTGATCACCGCGCGCCGCGCGCGATCCGTGCCAGGAACAAACTTTCCGTCGATGTAAAAGTGGTCAAGATAGCGCACTGCGTTTCCTCGGTTCAATACAGGTTCTGGTACGGGTGCGAGCGCCTCGTACCCGATGGAGTGGTCCGGCCAGATTCACGCGGCCGTCGTTTGAACAGCGTTGACGGGTTGAGCGCCTGACGCAGCCTCGGCGCCGCGTTGCGGTGCGCCTCGCACGCTACGCGGCACGATCGCGCGTATCAGGTCCCGCATGGCGAGCGTACCTACGATCGCGCCCGCATCGGTGACGGTGAACGTCCGGTCCGGGTCGCCCTCCGATTTCACCATCGCGGACTCGAGCGTCTCATTCGCGTCAATGACGTCCGTCGCCTCTGTCACGATGGACGGTGCAGGCTGCATGACCGACCTGACTCTGAGTACGCGCGCCCGGTTGATGTCGTTGACGAAGCGCTCGATATATTCGTCGCACGGATTCAGAATGATGCTTTGCGGTGCACCCTGCTGAACAATCTTCCCGTCCTTGAGAATGACGATATGATCGGCGATCTTCAGCGCCTCCTCGAGATCGTGGGTAATGAATACGATGGTCTTGAAGAGCTCGCGTTGAAGCTCGATGAGCAGATCCTGCATGTCGGCACGCGTCAAGGGATCGAGAGCGGAGAAGGCTTCGTCCATTAGCAGCACGCCCGCATCCGACGTCAATGCCCGTGCAATCCCGACCCGCTGCTGCATCCCGCCCGACAACTGATGCGGATATCGGCCCTCGAAGCCGCTTAGGCCCAGACGGTCGATCCAGCGCCGTGCATCCGCCCGGGTGGACTGTTTGGACTTGCCGCATACCTTCTTCGCCAATCCCACGTTTTCGAGCACGGTGAGGTGCGGCATCAGCGCAAAGTTCTGAAACACCATCGATACGCGGGACCGTCTGAACTCCAGCAATGCCCGGCCCGACAGCTCGGTGATATCCCGGCCGTCCATCAGGATCTGCCCGGCCGTGGGCACGATCAGACCGTTCAGATGACGAATGAGCGTCGACTTTCCCGATCCCGAAAGACCCATGATGACGGTGATCTCGCCCGCGCGCATGTCCACGTTGATGTCGTGAAGACCAATGACGTGACCATGTTTTTCGAGCAGTTCGGATTTGCTGACGCCATTACGGATGAGCGGCATCATCGCTCCGGGGTTCGGCCCGAACACCTTGAAGCAGTTCTTGACCGAGATCTTCACGTCCCCGCTCATGTGCGTTCTCCCTGAGTGTGGGCGCTAAGGCGCGACATCGACGCTTTAGTCACGCGATCGAAAAGTATTGCCAGAAAGACGATCGAAAGACCTGCGACCAGACCCACACCAAGCTCGAGATTGTTGATGCCTCGAAGCACCAGTACACCGAGTCCAGGCGCGGATACGAGCGACGCGATCACCACCATCGACAACGACATCATGATTGTCTGGTTAACGCCTGCCATGATGCTCGGTAGCGCAAGCGGAAGTTCTACACCAATCAGCTTCTGGAACCAGCTCATGCCGAACGCAGACGCCGCCTCCCCTACGCTGCCGTCGACTTGACGGACGCCGAGGTCGGTCAGTCTTATCATGGGAACGATCGCATACAGAATGATGGCGATCCCGTAGAGTTTGGGCTCCGTAACGCTGAAGAGAAAAATCAGCGGGATCAGATAAACGAACGAGGGCAGCGTCTGAAGCATGTCCAGCACGGGCAACAGACTGCTTTTCAGCTTGTCGCTCTTTGACATCGCAATGCCGATCGGCATGCCCAGAATGATGCAGATGATCGTGCAGGTGAAGACGATCGCTGTGGTCTGCAACGCGTAGTGCAGGTGATCGACCAGTCCGAGGCAGAACAGGATGCCAGCGGCGAGCGCGGTAATCCTTTTCGAGCGGGAAAGGCCGTACGTCACGAGCAGAAGCGCGACCGTGACGACCCACCACGGCACCACGTCCACCACATGCAAGGAGAAATCGAGCATCCATGACAGCGGCTGCGTCAACGGATCCAGTACCAGCTTCAACGCATTGCGAATGTGCAGGAAACCGTGCTCGATGCCCGAAGTGAAATCGCGCGTCCGTGGGATTGCCGGGCAGTCTGCGTTCAGCGCATCGAGAGAAGGAAACGGCAGATTCCATCCGCTTCCGTCTTTCGTCGTGGCAGACGACGATTTCGCGATCAGCTGTGCAAGCGAGACGGGTCCCGTCTGTGCGTCAGCATCGCACCACTGCCGGACAGCCGGCGAGCCGAAAAAGGCGTTGTAGATGTTCATAGACTCGATCCGGCATCCATATTTTCAGCACTTGCATTTCGCCCCAACACGATGAAGCGCCACGCGAGCAATCAAGAAAAAGGCAGGCAGCGGTGGCTGTTGAACGACCGCAGTTGCTATTTGATCACTGCACCGATCTTGGCAGCCGCATCCGGTGACAGCCAGCCTTTCCAGAGATCTTTATAATGCGTCAAAAAATAGGCGGCCGTTTCATCAGCTGTTGCTTTGTTCGCCTCTTGCCATGAAAGCAGTTGGTTCATGGTTGCATTGGTGAACGAGACATGACTCATCAGCGCGACGATGTCGGGATGCGCGTCGTGAAACGGCTTGGACATTGTCGTGAGGACGGGCGCCGGGGGCCACCCTGTCTTGCCCGGCGAGGCGCAATCCAGACGCGCATTGCACTTCGCGATTTCGGGATTGATCGGCCCCATGTCCACACTGACCATCGGATACTTGCCCAGCAGGGATGTCGGCGCCCAGTAGTAACCGAACCACGGCTTCTGATCCTTGTAAGCGGCGGCAAGCGACGCTGCGAGCGTTTCACCCGACCCGAAGCTCACGACCTTGAAACCGTGCCCCTGCAGATCGAACGCCTTCACGAGGTTATTGTTCGAAACCGTCGATCCCCATCCCGGCGGCCCGTTGTTAAACTGCCCACCAACCAGATCGGGATGCGCGAGGATGCCATTCAGCGTCTTGAGCTCAGGATGCTTGTCCACGAGGTACTTCGGCACCCACCATCCATCCTGACCGCCATCGGAAAGCACCTTGGCGACGGGAACGATCTTGCCCTGCTTCTCGAGCGTGTAATAGACGTCGGCGACGGCCGGCCAGACTTCCGTCAGAATGTCGGGCTTACCGGTTTCAGCAAGAGAGGTCAGTGCAGGAACGGTCGACGTCGGCACCTTCTGGACCTTGCATCCGTATCCCTGCTCCATCAGAAAACTCGACACGGCGGTCACCACGGCCGCCGACGACCAGTTCATTTCCGTGATGGTCACCGAGCCACATTCCGCCGACATCGCCGGAACGGAAATGGAACCCAGCAAGAAAGCTGCGGATAGTGCGAGTAACGATTTCATACAATGGTTTCCTGTGTTGAGTTCCGTTGCGTGGTTACTATCTTTTCCCGCTTGCTACGTGCTGCGATTTCAATTTCATACTGGGAAGGGACGCTTGCCGGTTTGCCATGAGCAGGTCGACGTCGATCCACGCGCATTCGAAACGTGATAGCGCGACTGACTCTTCGTCGGGGGAACCGGCGATCAGTGTCTGGCGCGAGCCCGTTCTGCCAGAATCATATCGGCGCCCTTTTCCCCGATCACCAGACTGATTGCATTCAGGTTCCCGCTTGGAATCTGCGGAATGATGGACGAATCCACGACGCGCAAACGGTCTACACCGATCACCTTGAGCTCCGGCGTGACGACTGCGTCCGCGTCAGTACCCATCTTGCAGGTCCCGCAAGGATGAAAACTTCCGCCCGCGTTCTCGCGAAGATAGGCAAGCCATTCGTCATCCGTCTGAACATCCTCGCCAGGCTTGCACTCGCCCGTGACATAGGGCGCGAACGCCTTTGAACGAAGCGCCGACCTCGCGATCCGGGCGCCTGCAATAAGCGTTTCGCAATCGTACGGGTCGCTCAGCATGTTGAACTGGATGCCCGGTGGCGCGAATGGATCTGCGGACTTGAGACGGATATAACCCCGGCTCCGCGAACGGTTCACGTTCGGCTGCAGGTTCACGGCAGCTTCCTTTTCCATTCGTATGCCCTGGTCGGTGTAGCTCGACGAAAATGCGCCGAAGTGATACTGGATATCCGGGTAGGCCAGCTCGGGCCTGGTGCGGACAAGACCTATGCCGCTATACGAGAACGTTGCCTGACCTGAGCGCGATACGATGAAGCGGGAGCCGTACTTGATCATCCCGAGCACGTTGAACTCCTGGTTCGCCGTGCGGACGTTGACGAACGCCTTGACCTGGCAAGCGGGATGCTCCTGGAGGTTGCGTCCGACTGCTTCGTTGCCGACGATGGTCCTGATCCCGGCCGAGGCCAGTTGCTCATGCGGTCCAATGCCGGAATGCATGAGTATTTTTGGCGAATTGATCGCGCTCGCGCTGAGGATGACTTCGCCCGTGCATCGCTCGACGAGCGTGCGTCCATCCATGTCGAATTCAACGCCGACCGCCATACCGTTCTCGATGACGATCCGACGTACAAGTGCGCCAGTCAGGATCTTGAGATTCGCCCGGCTTTTCGCCGGATGGAGATAGCCCGTTGCCGCGCTCCATCTGATGCCGCGATGTTGCGTCGAGTGGAGAATCGCGACGCCTTCGGTGGGCTCGGCATTGAACGACGCGTTCTTCCGGTAGCCGATCTCCTCCATCGCGTCGAGAAAGAGACGCGTCAACTTCGGCACGCCACGAATTTCGCTGATGATGATGGAACCCGACTTTCCGTAGGCGTCGCTCACGCCATCGCGGTTACGCTCGACCTTGTAGAAATAAGGAAGCAATTCGTCGTACGACCATCCCCTGTTTCCGAGTTCCGCCCAGTGATCGTAGTCGCCGCGATTCCCTCGGACATACCACGTTGCATTGATGGAGCTCGACCCGCCAAGTACCCTCCCTCTCGGGACGATCTCGGTCCGGTTGTTGCGCGTGGGATCGGGATCCGTCGGGAACATCCAGTCCGTCTCGGGATTGTTCATCGCCCTCATCGCCAGCGCCGGTATCTTGATGGCGAAGCGATTGTCATTGCCTCCCGCTTCCAGAAGCAATACCTTGTGCAGGGGATCGGCGCTCAGACGGTTGGCCAGGACACATCCCGCCGAACCAGCACCGATGATGATGAAATCCCAGGTCATTGTCTCGTGCCTAATCCGGTGATGTGTGAGTGAGCGCATCGTTGTCCGCGAGCGAATGCCAGACATCTGCAGACGATACCTTATCCGCCGCTAACCGCCGCCGTCGCCGTGCGTTCCTGCACGGTCTGCTCGATCAACCGCTTAAGGGTGCGCATCAGAACGGAGATATCCGCAGAAGGAATGCTCTCGAGTTGCGCGTTCTGAAAAGCGATCCAACGCTCGCCGATCGCCTCGCGCAACGCAACGCCCGAAGGCGTCAGCCGCATTCCACCGTCTTCCGTATGAAGCAGCAGCGACTTGCCCTCGAGTTCGGCGACGGCATCTTCAACGTCGCGCTGCCCAAGATAGGTTTGAGCGGCGACGCTATCCGCCTTGATGCCGGGATGGCCATGCACGGTGGCGAGCACTCTCGCCACGCCGATGCTGACGCCTTCGGCGCGCCGATGCTCCTCGAACGCGTCGGAGAGCGCGTGATGCGCATTGAAGATCATTTGCAACACGTTATTCGCCAGCGCGTTCGGCTTCTCGGCAGCCATCGCTGCCGGCTCGCCGGGCGCATCGGGATGCTCGAGCGGTATGCTGTATTGCCCCTGGCTAAAAATCAGCGGCATCCCGTCGAATCTTTCCAGTTGCTGCACGCGGCCGATGAGGATCATATGATCGCCGCCATCGTGTCGCGCCTCAGCGCTACATTCGAAGCGCGCGATACAGCCGGAGAGTAACGGGGAACCGAAGCGCCCAGGAACCCAGTCGACGTCCGCAAACTTGTCGATCACCTTACTCGAAAAGTGTCGCGAAAGTTCGATCTGTTCCGCCGACAGGATGTTGACGGCGAAATGCTCGCAGGAAGAAAAGGCCTCGAAGCTGCGCGATTTCCTGTCGATCGACCAGAGTAGCAACGGTGGATCGAGCGATAGCGACGAAAATGAATTGACCGTGACGGCGAACCGGCTGGTGCCATTCGACGTAGTGACGATGGCAACGCCCGTGCCGTATTGGCTCAGGCAACGGCGGAACATCCGAAGGTCATCGGCAGGATTGCCCCGCTCGACGGGCACCGCCTGGCGGAGAACCTGCTGGTCAGAAGAACGCATCATTTTGCCGCTCTCTCGTTTCGTTTGGATATCGGTGGACTGACTGGAATGCGTTCACGCGTACATGCTGCGCGGCACCTGAAGGCCGAGGTTCTCACGCAGAGTCTCGCCTTCGTACTCGTCGCGGAATCTTCCCCGACGGCGCAGTTCCGGAAGAACCAGTTCGACGAAATCGTTCAGTGCGTGAGGCAGGTGGGTCGGCGCGATGTTGAAGCCATCGGCGGCCTTTGCGTCCATCCATTGCTCCATCGCATCGGCCACGTCGCTCGCCGTTCCGACGACAGTCAGATGCTCCTGCGCCATCGCAATCCGTTTGTAAAGCTGCCGGATAGAAAGCCCTTCGCGCTGTGCGGTTTCATAGTACATCTGGGCACTGCTGCGCAAACCTGCGTTCTCGAGATCCGGCTTCGGCACAGGTCCATCGAGATCGAGATGCGACAGGTCCCCAAATGAACGCTTCAATATGGAGAGGCCGACGAGCGGATCGATCAGCTCTTCGAGTTGCCGGTATTTTTCTTGCGCTTCATCTCGCGTCCGGCCGACGATCGGCGTCAGTCCGACCATCAGTAGAAGATCGTCTTCGGTTCGCCCATTTGAAGACAGCCGGTTTTTGACGGACGCATAGTACTTCTTCGCCGATTCAATGTTCTGCTGGGCAGCGAAAACGATGTCGCAATGCTTTGCAGCAATCTGCTGTCCGACTTCAGAGGTTCCCGCCTGAACCAGGATCGGCCGCCCCTGCGCCGAGCGACGCACGCTAAGCGGCCCGCGCACCGAAAAATGCTTGCCGACGTGACCGAGCACGTGGAGCTTCGATTCGTCGTAGAAGACGCTCGATTCCTTGTCGTGCACGAAAGCGTCGGCGTCCCAGCTGTCCCACAGTCCCGTCACGACGTCGACGAATTCAGCTGCGCGCTCATATCGCGTGTCATAGTCGAGATGTTTCGCGCGGTTGAAATTCCACGCTTCCTGTTCCGACCACGATGTGACGACATTCCATCCGCATCGTCCCGCGCTGATCTGGTCGAGCGAACCATACTTCCGGGCGATATGGTACGGCTCGTTGTAAGTGGTCGAGGCAGTCGCCACGAGGCCAATGCGGCGCGTGCGGCTCGCCAGGGCGGATAGAAGCGTGAGCGGTTCGAGTTCGACATTGTGGCTGGAGCGACATAGCGAACCTTTCGGAACATCGTCGTATCGGATCCCGATGCCGTCCGCGAGGAAAAGCAGATCAAACTTGTTTTCCTCTGCTATTTTCGCGACGTTCAGATACGAATTGAACTGTGATGCCGCATCGGCGCGCAGGTCCGGGTGACGCCACGCCCCGAGGTGGTACCCCATGTATCTCATTGACAGGCCGAGTTTCATCTGCTTATTGCTCATCGTATCCTCTGGTTTCTCGCTTGAACCGTCGCGAAGTGGAATGCAAGGACCATCCCTCAGCTGACCTGTCCGTCACGCGCCCCATCTAATGTGCTTGAGGCCGCCGAATTCGCAGGTGAGTAAGTAACTGCATCTTAGGAGCGACGCCACGTGCCGTAAACGCAGGAAAATAATGGAAGGATGTAAAGCCTGGCTTATCGAGGACCCGGCTGGCCAATCGGGCGAAGTCGCGGTGGGCGAATATCGACGGGCGAATTCGTCAGAACGCGCGGAGCAGTTCCCCTGTGATGAGCCAGCGATCGAATGTGCGAGTTGCAGGCGAAATGCCAGCTTGACTTCGATGTGTGACCGAGGTGAGTGCCAAAGCAGCCGCTCGCGTAACTGGGGCTATCGGCCGCTCCTGGCCGGACACGGAAGTTCGGCTGGGCGCGGCGACTCCGCGGTCCCGCGTCGCGGGGTGTGCTTCTGTAGTCGACCCACTCCGGTCAGATAACTTTCTCCGAAGCGGTCAGTCAGCCAACTTCACGTTTGCGAATTGAAGCGCCAATAAGCGGCCGTTGGCGACCTCACCCTATCGGCCAGTTGCGATCAATCGATCCAGCGCTGCCCAAGACGCTCGAATGTCCTTTCAACGCCGGCAAGAGACCTCCGATCGCGTACCGCTATGGCACGAGGGGGCAGCGTCAGGTGCAGTCACGACGCGGAGGGCAGCGCTCCCGGGAACTGTCAATTTTTTGCTCCTGCCGTCGAACGACCGTTATTGGGCAGACTAACGTGGGCGCGGCTCGCCCGCACGTCGGTCCAGCCCAGCAAATTGGCACAGCCGAGACTTTCGAGTATAGTTTTTGATGACTTAACCATTACCGGTTCAGCTTAAGAGGTTGTCGGCCTATCCATGATCGACTCCTCTGCGCTCGTCGAAGGCGTCTTGCTCGGCGCCAGTCTCTTTGCCTCCGTTGGTCCTAAAGATACCTTCGTCGTCAAGATTTCGATTCCTAGTGCATATCCACTGCTCATTGCCTGCGTTTGCGCGGGAAGTGACGCACTTTTGATTGCGGCCGGGTCCAGAGGTCTCGCTGCAGCGGTGTCACGCAGCCCAAGCCTCCTATCCGTCGCGCTTCTTAGCGGAATCGTCTATCTCGCATGCAATGGACTGATCGCGTTGCGTTCGGCGATTCGCAGAAAGAATGTCGATGACATTCAAGCCGCGGTTGGTCAGCCGCTCCTTCAAACTTTGCTCGCCACGGCGGCTGTTTCTTTACTCAATCCCTATGCCTGGATCGACACGGTGCTGGTATTCGGTTCGATCATCGCAAACCGACCGGCCGACTCGCGTCTATCGCTCGCAGTCGGTGCCGTGCTGGCATCGCTAACGTGGTTTTTATTGCTGACTTACGGTGCCCGGTCCTGCAGATCGCTCTTCGCTCGCGCTATCGCATGGCGGATGCTCGACGCGTTCGCAGCAGCGATGATGCTAACTTTGGCGATCCATCTAGCGATCTCCGGACCTTGAAGCTGGATCCCGGCATCCAAACTCGACTGCAATGCCGGATGTCTTGATGACGGATTCGAAAGCCGCGCTCGAAGGCGGTTCTTATAGCCCGACAAACAACGATGTCACGGCAGACGGCAAGGCAGAACAGGAACGGCCGTTGTGTTCCGTGATCCGTCGTCAAAGCATTACGCCGTCGAACGGCGCTTACGGGTCGGGAATGAGCGTTGACGACTGGCTGCTTTCAGGCTGCGAAAGACCAGTGGCCGCTTTCCGGCGATGATTTTGGGGAGCCTACTGCCGCATCCCGACCCTCTCCGGCCGGTCGAATCTCGCTAGTCCGAGGGTCTCTTAACCAAGTGCAACGGCCACTGGTCCGCGGTCCTCGGCGAGGCAGCGTCGGCCGCAAGCGGACGTCAAACGATGCCTCCCTTCCCGCATGCGCGGATCGCAGTCCACCGGAGTCTCCCACCAGCCCCGGCGACGCAGAGTAAACTCGCGAGGACAGCGCATCAAATCGGGCGAGCGAGAATACAATCTTCCGGCGTTACACGGGTGGCCGGCGAACGGCGGTCGGCGCGCGATGCGCATCGTGCGGCCGCCACGCGAGGGGTCCTTGCTGAACAATGCGCAATTTCACGTCTTCTACAAAGGAATGCGGAAGTGACGAAACGGCTCGCTTCAGGTGCCGCAGTACGCGGCCCCTTTGACGCGTTCTTTTTCAGTGATCTGTCAGCCCCAGCATCCTGTCGAAAAAGATACTGGCGAGTACACCGGCGACGAAGCCGTTCTTCGGTGTGCCTGCATAAGCGGGATTACCCCACGTGCTCGTATTCCACGTGCGCATCACATACGGGCTCAGGATGATGCTGCGGCCCACCGCGATATTGGCGTCGAGCTTGATCCCGTATTGCGTCCGTCCGACCGTGTAGCCGGTACCGCCCGCAGCGAGGTTCTGCTCTTTCAGATACTCCTGCTCATGCGGCGTCAGCGTGGCCCACAGGAAGCTCAGCGAGTAGCTGTCGTGCGGCCGGCTATGAAGCGGCGCTTCGAGAATCAGACCGGTGGCGCCCGTCATGCCAAGCCCCGTACTCGCATGCGAATCGAAGCTGACAGTCGATGTCGCGTACACGGAAAGCGCAGTCGGACTGGTCGCGCCTGCCTTGCCTCCATCCGGGCGATACACCACCTGCCGTCCGCCGAAATACAACCCCGACGTGCCCTTGTGCGTGCCCTGCGTCAGCGGATCGGTCTGCGTTCGCGTGCTGTAGTAGAGCATCAGCTCATAGCTTTTCGGAAACGGATCGGTCTCGTAGGTCGTCCGATACACGGCATTCGCCAGCCATGTGTTGCTGTCGGAAGCGCTGTCCGTCCACTCCCAGCCGTTCGTGAAAGGGAACGCCGGGTTCGAACGCCAGACGCCCGCCTGCACCGACCATTCAGGCGTCAGACTGTAGCGCACGCGTCCGCCCCAGTTCACGTAGATCGGAGGGTTCATGCCCGCGTTGTTCTGCAGGATCGCGCTCTGGCAACCGAAGCCCTGGTTGCACACGGGCGCGCCGAAATACAGGCCTGGATTGCTCTTGCCGAGTTCGACGTCGAGCCTGTCGTGAAACGCCTTCTGTTCCCATGTGAAGAGCGCCAGATGCGAGACCTTCGGCACGTAAGGGCCGGGTTGGCCGGCCAGCACGTCGCCGACCTGCGTTCCCCATCCAAGGTTGTACGTGAACGGCACGAACAGTTGCTGGAAGTGAATCGTCGCGCCGTTGAAGCCCGCGATCTTCTGCAGGTCGAAATCGCCGCCAATCGAAACGAAGGTCAGCGCCTCATGGTTGCCCGTCTGCTGGCCGACGCTCGGATTGGTCAAGTACATCTGCACGAGATTCAAGACCGGCGTGAAGCCCCAGTCATTCATCTTTTGTCCAATCGACGACAAAGGCCCTTGGCGCGGGCCTTCGGCCGGTTCTGGCGTCGCGTTGCCGACGTGCGATACGCCGAGTTCGTCGGTGGACGGGATGCCCTGGTGGACCGTCGGGCGATCCGTGGAGACCTGCTTGAGCGAGTCGCCTGCCTGCGCGAGTGTCTGCGGGGCCGCTGTGCTCTTTGCGGCGCCGGCGGTCGCCTTCTGCGTCCCGGCCGCGCCGGCTTGCGTCGTGGAAGACGCGGCGGCCTCCACATCGGCGTGCTTCGTCGGCTCGCTGGCGGCGCTTGTGTCGCTCGATGCCTGCGCGAACGCCATCCCGCTCGCGAGCATCACGGCAATCGCAATCGCCGACAGACGCAGCGCACGAGGATGCCGAAAACCAAAAACTCCAAACCTGTTCGTTGACATGAAGTGTCTCCTGTTTGTTTTTTGAAGGCAAAGCGGTGCCCGCCGCGCCTCTGGCGGGCGCGGTTCGTACGGGAAAGGGATCGGTTGAGTAGCGGCGCGCTACCAGGCGGTAGCGCCACCGTCTATCGGAAAGTCGGCGGCTGTGACCCAGCTCGACTCGTCACAAGCGAGGAACAGCGCGCACCAGGCGATGTCTTCCGGCTGCCCTGTTCGCTTGATCATCGCTTTCGCGAGCGCCCGTTCGAGAAACTCCGGCTGGGCTTCCATGTGTGCGCGCGTGGCGGATGTTTCGACCAGCGCCGGCGAAATGCTGTTGACGCGTATGCCGTGCGGCGCACCTTCCATCGCAAGCTGGCGCGTCATCGCGAGCACGCCGCCCTTGCCTGCGCAATGCGCGATGGCGGGCGAACCTTCGAGCGCGACGGCCGCGTTGGCCGACGCCAGGTTGATCACCGACCCGCCGCCTCGCGCGATCAGCACGGGCCACGCGGCCTGACACAGCAGAAAGACGATGTCGAGTTCGCCCATCAAGGTCCGGCGCCACTGCGTCTGGTAGTCCATCTGCTGCAGCCACGCGAACGCGCCGAACGCTGCCGCATTGACGAGGATGTCGAAACCGCCGTGCCGCGCGGCGGCGAACTCGACGAGGCTCGCCGCGCCCTTCGGATCGATCAGATCGCAGGGATGCAGGCTATCGATCTCGAAGCCGTTGGAACGTGCCACGTCGACAGTGCGCGCGGCCGACTCCGCATCGATATCGCAGCCGACCACCCGGGCGCCCTGCGCGGCGAATATGAGCGCGCACGCCCGGCCGATGCCGCTGCCGATGCCCGTGACCAAGGCCACCTTACCGCGCAGCCGTTCGCCCCGCGCAACGGGCAGAGCGGGTTTGAAGACTGGTTTCATGCCGTCCTCCCGCTATCGCTCAGCTAAGCTTGAGGCGTTGCGCACTGACGAGCGCAGCGGCGAACCCGAACGCGGCGAGAAGGAGCAGTGCCACGCCCCATCCTTGCACGACGGCGAAGCGCGAGCCACAGAGCACCACCATCGGCATCACGATCAGCGGACTGCAGAAGTAGCCCACGAATTGCGCGGCGGTGAAGGCGCCCGTGCCGAAGCCACGGCGCGAGAACGGCAGCGAACGCAGGCCCCAGCTGACGAGCGCGGGCAGGATCACACCGCAGCCGACGCCGTTGATTGCGCCGCCGAGCGTGAGCGTCGCAAAGTCATGCGCGCTGCCCATGCACACGAAACCCGCACCGCAGATCGCCGTGCCCAGCGTGAACTGCTGCGAAACGGAGAGCCGGCTCGCGACGAACCAGCCGAACGCGAGCGTGCCGGCGATGATCCCGACGCTGTTCATCGCGTAGGCAAAACCGATCTGGCTGGTCGACTGCACGCCCAGCTGCACCACCATGAACGACAGATGGACGGGCACCACCATGAACACCATTCCGACGCCGAATGCGGCCACGCAGATGAGCGTGAGCAGCCACGGGTTGAACGCGGGTTCGTCGACGGCGGCGCGGCTGTCCGAGCCCGGCGTGCCCGCATCGCGTCGCGTATCCCAGATGAAGATCTGAACGAGCGGCGCGAGCAGCAGCGGCAGCGCATACGCTGCGAACGGCGCGCGCCAGCCGTGCGCGCCGAGCACGCCGCCTAGCAGATTGAAGACGAACGCCGAGGTCGACGCGACGGTCACTTGCAGCGACGCATAGCGGTCGCGCTGCGTGCCGCTGAAGTAATCGCCGATGAACGACGTGCTGACCGTCATGGCCGCCGCCTCGGCAAGGCCGACGAGCGCGCGGCTCACGAGTATCGAGTGGATTGAGTCGAGGTAGAGCGGCGCGGTGCCCGCGACGGCATACGCGACGAGCGAAAGAACCAGCACGCGTTTGCGGCCGATCCTGTCGCTGACCGCACCGATCACCATCGCGAGCGCGCCCAGCACCAGCATCGGCATCGTGACGACGACGGGCACCAGCGTTTCGATGCCGGGCACATCCGAGAAATGCCGCTGCATGGCGGGGAGTACGGGGCCGATCACCGTCGGCGCGAGCGTGCCGCAAATGACCGTGCTGAGCAGAATCAGTGCGTGGAAGAAGGTTGCTTCGCGGGCAGCGGGCGCGATGCGGCGCCCTTCCGTCTGGACATGCATGGGGTCGTCTCCGATTGTGAAGGTCTGTCGTTGACCGTTCTGGCAGCGGTTGCCGGCAGATTCCGGGCAACGCTTGCCGTTTTGTGTGAGACGAATGATTCCCGCAGACACCATACGACACAATCAGATTGCGTCGACATGACCATTTGACTGCGTCGAACGAACGCGAATCCGCGCTACACAATCAGACGAATACCGTCGTGTCGGCGTCCGCGTACCTCTGCGCCTGCTCCTGCAACACCCGGCGCATCCAGATATGCGCGGGATCGCTGGTATTGATCGCATGCCACTGCATCATTTCGACGAGGGGCGGCAGGTTCATCGGCAGCGGCAAAATGCGTAAGGGAAGGTAATGTGCATAGAGCCGCGCAAGCCGTGTCATGACTGTGGCGATGCGCGTCGTGCCGATCACCAGTTGCGGCAGCGTGTTGAAATTCGTCGTCGTGACTTCGACGGTGCGCGATATGCCCAGATTGGCCATCACCAGACCTTCGAAGCTCACGCTGCGGCTGTCACCGAACGTTGCCGCGACATGTCCCATCTCCTTGTACTGCTCGAGGCTCAATGTATCGCCCACCAGCGGATTGCCCTTCCAGACCACGCAGCTAAAGCTCTCCTCGAACAGCGCCTGCGAAGGATGCGCTGGATTGACAGAGATACTGGGGTAAATCACGAGATCGACTTCGCCGCGATCGAGCTGCTCGGACACGTCGTCGGTCATGTTGGCGATATGCAGCGTGATGCCGGGCGCCTCGCGCTGCAGCCGCTGCACCACATTGGTCAGCAGCACCGTCGTCAGATAGTCCGATGCGCGGATGACGAAGTTGCGACGCGCCTGCGCGGGATCGAATTCGAGCCGCGCAACGACCGTCGACTGCACGTTCAGCAGGATTTCGCGCACGGGCTGCGCAAGGCTCCTGCCGAGCGGTGTCAATTCCATGCGCCTGCCCACCTGCATCAGCAGCGGATCGCCGAAATACTCGCGCAGGCGCCCCAGCGCGCTGCTCGTCGCCGAGGCGCCGATATGCAGCCGTTCGCTCGCTCGCGTGACGCTGCGCGTGTCGAGCAACGCGTCGAGCGCGACGAGCAGATTCATGTCGAAGTGACCCAGTCTCATAGGGCGGCACTATCCGACAATCATCCGATGGCATCAATGCGTGTTTCCACTAGGAATTGATGGTCTCGACAGATGAACGTCTCTACAGTACGAGCAAGCCAACGACATGACGCGCCTCGCTGCGCGCCAGACAAGCAGGAGACGCCCACCATGACGACAGCACCGCTGACGCTGCCGGAGGACGCGCCGCAGCTCGACGATGAGCGCACAGCCCTTCGGTCCTCGGCCTCTAACCATCCGAACCCGCCGCTTCTGCCCGTGCTGCGCCCGCATCACTTCGGCGTCAGCGTGCCCGATCTCGATGCTGCGATCGACTGGTATGGGCGCATGCTCGGCTTCGCGCTCGAATCGCAGATGACGATCGAGAAGATTCCCGCGCGCATCGCGTTCGTGCGGCGAGACGGCTATCGCATCGAACTCTTCGAAGTGCCCGGCGCCGCGCCGCTGCCCGACGAGCGCCGCATGCCGAACATGGATCTGCGCACGCACGGCAACAAGCATATGTGCTTCGAAGTGCCCGACGTGCCCCGCGCCGTTGCCGCACTGCGCGCACAAGGGGCAGACATCGCGTTCGAACTGGTCGTCGACGGCAATCCGACGGCATTCGTACGGGACGCCTGTGGCAACCTGATCGAACTGCTCCAGCCGTTCGCCGTCGACAGACCGGCCGCGTGACGCGCGGCAAGCCCGCGACAGCGCCCCCTCTTCAACCCATAACGCGTTTTCCGATGACGACTTCGTTCAATCCCTTGCGCGGATGGCAAGTGAGCCGCGACGACATTCAGATGGTCGGCCGCGACCTGCTGCGTCCCGAATGCATCCTCGCCGAGGCCGACGGCACTTTATGGACAGCCGATGCGCGCGGCGGCGTCATGCGCATCGCACCTGACGGCACGCAGACGCTGATTGCGCAGCAGCCAGATCATGCCCACACGCCCGCTTCCGGCGACGCACAGCAACTCGTGCTGGGCGGCACGCTGCCCAACGGCCTCGCGTTCGATCTCGCAGGCAACATCGTGATCGCGAACTTCGGCACCGACGCGATCGAGCTGATGACGCGCGATGGCGCGTCGCGCACGCTGTACGACAGCATCGACGGCGCGCCGCTCGGCAAGACCAATTTCGTGCTGACGGATTCGAAGGGCCGCATCTGGTTCACGGTCACGACGCGCCAGGTGCCGTGGACGCGCTCGATCAACGAGAAAACGGCGGACGGCTACGTCGGCCTGATCGACGAACACGGTATCCGCATCGTCGCCGATAGTTTCGTCGGCACGAACGAGATCCGCCTCGATGCGAACGAGGAATGGCTGTACGTGGTCGAGACGAACGCGCGCCGCATCTCGCGACTGCGTGTTGCAGACGACGGCTCGCTCAGCGACCGCGAGATTTACGGCCCGCACGATCTGGGCGGCTTCCCCGACGGCTTCGCGTTCGATGCGCACGGCAATCTGTGGATCACGCTGATCCTCACCGAGAAGCTGATCGCGCTCACGCCGGAAGGCGAAGTGTGGACACTGCTAGACGACGGCAATCCCCAAGCGCTCGCGCGCTACGAAGAACACTACCAGCAAGGCACGACCACGCCCGAACTGATGGGCGCGTGCCGCGGCACGCTCGCGCCGATGATGGCCAGCATCACATTCGGCGGCCCCGATCTGCGCACCGTGTATCTCGGCAGTCTCGGCGGCACGACGCTTGCGAGCTTCCGCTCGCCCGTCGCCGGTCTCGCGCTGCCTCACTGGAGCCCGCGATGATCCTCGAAATCGCACACTTTCGCATCGCGCCCGATAGCAACGCGGGCTTCGAAGCCGCATTTGCCACGGCGCAAGCATTGCTCGCTGCAACGCCCGGCTATATCGATCACGAGCTTCAGCGCTGTATCGAAGACACCAGCGAATACCGGCTGCTCGTGCGTTGGAACACGGTCGACGACCACATGCAGCGCTTTCGCGGATCGCCGCGCTTCGCGCAATGGCGTGCGCTGCTTCAGCCGTTCTTTGCGAGCGCGCCGAGCGCGCTGCATTTCGAGCGCGTGATCGTGAACCCGGCGGCGAACTAGCCGCACGCAACCCCTTCTTCTTCCGACTCATTGGACAACCGACATGATCGAACACATCAAGACGGGCCAGAGCGCCCAGGTGAAAGCGGACAACAACGCGCAGGTACGCGCGACCGTCGAGAAGATCATCGCCGATATCGAGGCGCGCGGCGAAGCGGCCGTGCGCGACTATTCGGGGCGTTTCGACAATTGGAATCCGGCCACTTTCCGTCTGTCCGCTGAAGAGATCCAAGCGTGCATCGATTCGCTCAGCCCGCAGGCCATCGAAGACATCAAGTTCGCGCAGGCGCAGATTCGCCGCTTCGCGCAGATCCAGTTGATGTCGCTGCGCGATGTCGAAGTCGAAACGCTGCCGGGCGTCGTCCTCGGCCACAGGAACATCCCGGTCAATTCGGTCGGCTGCTACATTCCGGGCGGCAAGTATCCGCTGCTCGCGTCGGCGCACATGAGCGTGCTGACCGCGAAGGTCGCGGGCGTCAAGCGCGTGATCGCGTGCGCGCCGCCGTTCGACGGCAAGCCGTCGCCTGAGATCATCGCGGCGATGGCGCTCGCGGGCGCCGATGAAATCTACGTGATGGGCGGTGTACAAGGCGTCGCGGCGATGGCGCTCGGCACCGAACACATCGCGCCCGTCGACATGATCGTCGGCCCGGGCAATGCGTTCGTCGCCGAAGCGAAGCGGCAACTGTATGGCCGCGTCGGCATCGACCTGTTCGCCGGTCCGACGGAAACGCTCGTGATCTGCGACGACACCGTCGACGCCGAACTCGTCGCCGTCGACCTGCTCGGCCAGGCCGAACATGGCCCGACCTCGCCCGCTTACTGCATCACGACCAGCAAGAAGATCGCCGCCGAACTGCCCGCCGCCATCGAAACGGTGCTGGCGCGCCTCGACACCGCGCCCGTCGCGAGCATCGCGTGGCGCGACTATGGCGAGATCATCCTGTGCGATACCGATGAAGAAATGCTGCAGGAAGCCGAGCGTCTGTGCTCCGAACACGTGCAGGTGATGACGCGCGACCCCGACTGGTTCCTGCAACGGATGACCAACTACGGCGCGCTGTTCCTCGGCCATCGCACGAACGTCTCGTACGGCGACAAGGTGATCGGCACCAACCACACGCTGCCGACGATGGGCGCGGGCCGCTACACGGGCGGCCTGTGGGTCGGCAAGTTCATCAAGACGCACAGCTACCAGCGCATTCTGACCGACGAGGCGTCGGTGCACATCGGCGAAGTCTGTTCGCGGCTGTGCGCGCTGGAACACTTCTCGGGCCACAAGGAACAGGCCGACATCCGCGTGCGCCGGCTCGGCAAGCGGGACTGACATGACGACGCCCATCACAGCGCACGGCGCACGCCCCGTCGCCGTCGTCACCGGCGCGACGGGCGGACTCGGCGCGCAGATTTGCCGCACGCTCGCGCAGACGGGTTTCGCCATCGTCGCCGGCTATCGCAGTTCGGCGGACGCGGCGCAGACGCTCGTCGAACGGTTGCCGGGCGGCGGACACTGCGCGCTCGCCGCGCCCGTCACCGACAGCGCGGCGCTCATGCGTCTCGCCGATTCGGTCGCGACCCGCTATGGGCGCTGCGATGTGCTCGTCAACTGTGCGGGCACCACCCGTTTCGTCGCGCATGAAGATCTCGACGGCGTGGACGATGCGCTCATCGACGACGTGCTCGCGACCAACGTGCGCGGCCCGTTCGCGATGGTGCGCGCGCTGCGTCCGCTGCTCGCTCGCAGCGAACTCGAAGGCGGCGGTGTGGTGGTCAATATCTCGTCGATCGCCGCCCAGACAGCGATGGGCAGCAACGTGATCTATTGCGCGTCGAAAGCCGCGCTCGACAATCTCACGAAATCGCTCGCGCGTGCACTCGCGCCGTCGATCCGCGTGGTGTCGGTGTCGCCGGGACTCGTCGACACGGAGTTCGTCAAGTCGATGGATAGTGCGTGGCGCGACGAACAGGCGGGCCGCACGCCGCTCGGCCGCCTCGCGCAGCCCGAGGAAATTGCGCGTGCGGTGCTGGCCGCCGTTCGCCATCTTCATTTCACTACCGGATGCGTGCTGCCCGTCGACGGCGGCCGTCCGCTCAAGTAATACACAACGAAGGAGACACGCATCATGAAACTCGCGTCGCTCAAAAGCGGCGGTCCCGACGGGACGCTGATCGTCGTGTCGCGCGACTTGCGTCGCGCGGTCGATGCCGCACTCATCGCGCCGACCCTGCGTGCCGCACTGGACGACTGGACGCACGCGCAGCCCGCGCTGCAGGTGCTTTACGACGCATTGAACGTCAACGCCGCGCCCGACGCATTCGATTTCGATCCGCATGCCTGCACGGCGCCGCTGCCGCGCACGCATCAGTTCATCGACGCGTCCGCATTCCTGAATCACGGACGGATCATGACGCAGGCGTATCACCCGGAAAAGAAAACGGACGCGTCGGTGCCGATCCTGATCCAGCGTCAGGGCGACGACTTCGCCGGTCCGCGCGACGATTATCCGTTCCCCGACGAAGCGGACAACTGCGACTTCGAAGGTGAAATTGGCGTCGTGCTGGGCGACGTGCCGATGGGCATACGTGCGGACGATGCACTGTCACAAGTGCGCCTACTCGTGCTCTTCAACGACGTGAGCATGCGCAAGCATCTGTTCCGCGAACTCGGCATGGGTTTCGGCTTCGTGCTGGCGAAGCCCGCGACGGCGTTCGCGCCCGTCACCGTCACACCCGACGAACTCGGCGACGCGTGGCAGAACGGCCGTGTGCATCTCGATCTGCACGTGCACCGCAACGGCGAACCCTTCGGCCACCCGAATGGCCGCGAGATGAGCTTCGGTTTTCACGAACTGCTCGCCTACATCGCCTACAACCGCAACCTGCGCGCCGGCATGATCCTCGGTTCGGGCACGTTCTCCAACGTCGATTACCGGACGACGGGCTCAGCATGTCTCGCCGAGCAACGCGCGATCGAGGCGATCGAACAAGGCGAATCGTCGACGCCGTGGCTGCGCTTCGGCGAGCGGCTGCGCTTCGAGATGTTCGGCCACGACGGACAATCGGTGTTCGGTGCGATCGATCACCGCTTCGTTGAGGCGGATCATGCAATTCAAGCCACTCATGCAGCCACACAGGCAGAAACACACGCAGGAGCACAGGCATGAGCCACAGTTATGACATTGTCGCGATGGGCGCGGGCCACAATGGTCTCGTCGCCGGCGCGTATCTCGCCAAGGCGGGCAAGAAGGTGCTGGTGCTCGAACGCAAGGCATGGCCGGGCGGCGGCGTCAGCACGCGCGAGCTGAACACGCCGGGCTACTGGCACGACGAGCATTCGAGCGTGCACATCATGATTCAGGGCAATCCGATGCTGCGCCAGGACGAACTCGGATTGCTGTCGAAACATGGGCTGAACTATCACTATTCGCCCGTGCCGCACGCGACGATCTTTCCGGACCAGTCGGTGCTCTTCACGTACAAGGACATCGACAAGACCTGTGAATGCTTCGCGAAGGTCTCGCAGAAAGACGCCGACACGTATCGCGAGTTCGTGAAGATGAGCCAGCAGGTCCTGCAGATGTTCATGCCGGGGCTGTACGCGCCTCCGCCGCCGCTCGGCGAACTCGTCGCGATGCTTGATCGCAGCGACGAAGGCCGCCTGATGCTCGATTACATGAATCGCGATTGCCTCGACCTCGTGAACCAGCTGTACGAGAGCGACAAGATCAAGATTCACCTGCTGCGCCTCGTCAGCGAAAACCTGCAGGCGCCCAACGAACTCGGCACCGGCATGGGTGTGCTGCTGATGCCCGGCATCATCCACACCTATGGCGTCTCGCAGCCGGTCGGCGGCAGCGGCAAGCTCACTGAGTCGCTCGTGCGCTGCATCGAATCGTATGGCGGCGAAGTGCGCTGCAACGCCGAAGTCTCGAAGATCCTGACCAGCGCGGGCCGCGCAACAGGCGTCGAACTGACGGACGGCGAGCAGATTCTGGCGAAGGACGGCGTGATCGGCGCGATACATCCGCATGTGATCCGCCGCTTCGTCGAAGGCGTGCCGGAGCCCGTGCTCAAGCGCGCCGAGCGGGCGACGCTCGCCCCCTTCTCGATCATGGTCAGCCATTACGACCTGAAGGAGAATGCGCGCTACTACGCGGGCGACGAAGTCGGCTACGCGACGATGCTCGAGTTCATGGCAACCGACAGTCTCGACGAAATGCTCGCCGACTTCGACGACCTGAAGCGCGGTCTCATTACTGAGCGGCGTCTGTGTGCGGGCGGCGACGAAAGCATCGGCGACAAGACGCGCGTGCCGGCGGGCGCGGGCATGTTCCACGGCATCACGTTCGCGCCGTATGCAGTGAAGGACAAGCGCTGGTCAGAGCGCCATTGGGACGAGTTCAAGGAAGAGATCGGCGATCTGTCGCTTGCGCACTACCGCAAGTTCGTGTCGAACCTCACGAGCGACAACATCGTCGCGCGCAGCATCGTGAGTCCCGTCGATCTCGAACGCTCCAGCCCGAACAGCATGATGCGCGGCGACCTGCACGGCGTCGCGCCCTACTTCTATCAAAGCGCGGGCCATCGTCCGACGCCGGACCTCGGCCAGTTCACCGTGCCGGGTGTCGAGCGCCTGTATCTCGCGGGGCCGTTCCAGCATCCGGGCGGCGGCGTCTACGGCGCGGGCCGCGCGACGGCAATCCGCATGTTCGAGCAGCTCGGCATGGATTTCAGCAGCGTCGCGAAGGGCGCGCGCCAGGACAGCGGCGTGCCCGCGACTGCGAATGCATCGACGCAGACCGCCAGGGACGCGAAGGAAGGCATGGTGCTGCGCGGCCCCGCCGACGAAGAGCTGATGCATGTCGAGTCGCTGGAACGCGTGGGCAACGAACTCGTCATCAAGGGCAAGAGCTTCGGCACGATGCCCATGGAAGCGCGGCTTGATGCGGCATCCGCACGCGCCGGGCTGAAGATGCTCGGCGCGTCGCGTCTCGCATTCCTGGCTTCGCTGCCATTCCGCAAGGGAGGTGCGCGATGACTCACGTGGTCGTCACGGGCGCGCAAGGCTTCGTGGGGCGCGCGCTCGTCAAACGTCTGCTGGCCGACGGACTCGGTGGACGGCGCGTCGCGAAGCTCACACTGCTCGACATCGCATTCGATGCGCCGCACGACGATGCACGCGTCGTGCAGCTCGCTGGCAGCATCGCCGATGCGGACTTGCGTGCGCGTGCCTACGCATCGCCCGTCGATGCCGTGTTCCATCTGGCGAGTATTCCCGGCGGCGCCGCCGAAAGGAACTACGCGCTCGGCCGCTCGATCAACCTCGATGCGACAGCCGGCCTGCTCGACGATCTGCGCGACCAGCCGCACGCGCCGCGTTTCGTGTTCGCGAGCACGGTTGCGGTGTATGGCGAACAGCTCCCCGCGACTGTCGACGAGCACACGTTGCCCGCGCCCGCGCTGAGCTACGGCGCGCACAAGCTGATCGGCGAAACGCTGGCCGCCGACGCAACACGTCTCGGCTGGGTGCAAGGCTGCTCGCTGCGTCTGCCGGGTGTCGTCGCGCGTCCGGGCGACGGCGCGGGCCTGATGTCCGCCTTCATGAGCCAGCTATTCTGGAAGCTCGCTGCGGGCGAGCCGCTCACGGTGCCCGTTTCTGCCGAAGGCGTCGCGTGGTGGATCTCCGTCGGCGCATGCGTCGACAACCTGCTGCATGCCGCCACCGTCGATACCGAACGCTTCAATGCCCGCCGCACGTATCAGATGCCGGTGCTGCGGCTGACCATCGCCGAGGTCGTCGATGCATTGGCCGCGCGCTTCGGCGCGGACCGCAAGGCACTCGTCACGTACTCACCCGATCCGTTCATCGAGCGCCTTTTCGCGGCCTATCCGCCGCTGCTGACGCCCGCAGCGGAACAACTCGGGCTGCGCTCCGACGGCACCGTCGATCAACTCATCGCGCGCGCGATGGCCAGCTGACCGCTCGCCGACGCGATTGCAACGCAAGGAATCCAACATATGAATATCGTAGGACTCGAATATCTCGTCTTCGGTATCGACGACATGGCGGGCGCCCGCCAGTATCTGCTCGACTATGGACTCGACCAAGCCGAATACGATCCCGTCAAAGGCGGAGTGTTCAAGGCGCTCGACGGCACCGGCCTTGTCATGCGCGCCGCCGACGACCCCCAACTTCCGCCGTTGCCGCCCAAAGCCATGACGCCGAGCCTGCGCGAGACCGTCTACGGCGTCGACAACGCCGATACGCTCGCGTCGATTCGCGCGCATCTCGAAGCGGAGCGCGAGGTGCGCGTCGATGCCGATGGCACGGTGCATTGCATCGACGACGCGGGCTTCGGCGTCGCCTTCATGGTGACGCAGCGGCACGCATACGCAGCGCGCTATCTCGGCTTCAACGTGCCCGGCCAGCCGGCCGGGCGCGCACCGAATGACTGCGCAGCGAACCCCGATGAAGTGATCAAACCGCGCACGCTATCGCATGTCGTGTACTTCGTCGAGGACGTGAAAAAGGCGGAGGCGTTCTATACGCGCCTCGGTTTCATCGTCACGGACCGCTTCAACCATCTCGGTCCGTTCATGCGTCCGCCCGGCACGCAGGATCACCACACGCTGTTCATGATCGAAAGCCGGAACGATCACATGATCGGCTGCAACCACTTCACGTTTCATCTGGGCTCCGCCGCCGAAGTGCTGCAGCACGGCTGGAACTTCGTGAAGAAGGGCTACAAGAGCTTCTGGGGACCTGGCCGTCACATTCTCGGCAGCAACTTCTTCTGGTACTTCAACAGCCCGTTCGGCGCGACCATCGAGTTCGACGCGGACATGGACCAGCACGACGCAAGCTGGGTGCCGCGCGCGTGCGACCCTGGCTCCGACAATTCGCAGATCTTCCTGTTCGACGCCCGCAACAAATGGGCGCCCGGCGAGTGATGCGAGGAGACGACGATGAACACCGAACGTCTGCTGTGCGCGCTCGATGATCTGCCGGACGGCGGCTCGCGCGGCATGCTGCGCGAAGGGCTCGACGACCGGCTGTGCGTCGTGCGCCAGGGCGACGAGGTGTTCGTCTGGCTCAACGACTGCCCGCACGAACACCGGCCGATGGAGTACCACCAGGACCGCTTTCTGTCGGGCGACGGACGCCACATCGTCTGCTACGCACACTCGGCGCACTTCGACATCCGCACCGGGCACTGCTTCGCCGGTCCGTGCACCGGCCGGCGCCTGACGAAAGTTCAGGCGCGCGTGGCGCACGGCAAGGTCTGGATTCCCGCCGAATTGCCTTCGATCTTCGACTGATCAACCAACCGATATCAAACATGTTCCAGTACTTCCCAACCAACTATGTCTGGAGCCTCTCGACGATGATCGCCCTCACGCATGGCGGCAACATCGGCGAGGTCGATGCGATGTGCGCGCCGTTGCGCGAAGCCGCGCTCGCCGGCGACGACCCCGGCACCCTCGCGTTCTACGAAGCGTGGAAAGCCGGCGCCGACAAGCTCATCGCGCTTGCGGAAGAAGACCTCGCGCGCGGCCACACGCTCTCAGCAGGCGAGAAGTTCGGCCGCGCGGGCCTGTACTACAGCATCGCCGAACGCATGCAGGCGCACGGCTTCGAAGCGCGTCTCGCGATCTATCGCCGCTCGCTCGAACTGTTCGATCTCGGCCGTACGCTCGGCCGCGAGAATTGCATGCGCGTCGAGATTCCCTATCGCGATACGCCTCTGTCCGCGCTGTACGTGCGCGCCGAAGGTGTGCCGCAAGGCGAGCGTGCGCCCGTCGTCGTCGTGATGAACGGCCTCGACTCGACCAAAGAGATGCTGCAGAAAAGCGTGATGGGCACGATGTTCGCGCGGCGCGGCGTGTCCGCACTGTTCATCGATCAGCCGGGCACGGGCGAGGCGCTGCGTCTGTCGAACCTGCCCGCCGTGCACGACACCGAGACGTGGGCCGCGCCCATCGTCGACTGGCTCGAACAGCATCCTGAAGTCGACCCGAAGCGGATCGGTGCGCTCGGTGTTTCGCTCGGCGGCTACTACTGCCCGCGCGCGGTCGCGTTCGAACCGCGCTTCGCGTGCGGCGCGGTGTGGGGCGCGAACCATGACTGGCGCGAGGTGCAGCAGGCGCGTCTGAAGCGCGAGGGTGAGAACCCCGTGCCGCACTACTGGAAACACGTGCAATGGGTGTTCGGTGCGAAGGACATGGACGACTTCTTCGAGAAGGCGTCGCACATGCATCTGAACGGCGTGCTCGATCGTATCCGTGTGCCGTTCCTCGTCACGCACGGCGAAAACGACCGGCAGATCCCGATGAAATACGCGCACGAGACTTACGCGCAACTCGTCAACAGTCCGAAGAAAGACCTGTTCATCTTCACGGCACGCGAAGGCGGCGTCGAGCACAGCTCGCTCGACAACCCGATGAATGCGGGCAACCAGATCGCGGACTGGCTGGCGGAACAGCTTGGCGGGACGCTCGCGTAAGCATCGGCGCGACTACATAACGACATCGAGACACACTATGGCACTGGTCAACAAGGTTCTGATCATCGGCGGCGGCATCGGCGGCATGAGCGCCGCGATCCTGCTCAGCAGGCAAGGCGTCGCCGTCGATATCATCGAGGTCAATCCGCAATGGGCGCCCGACGGCGCCGGCATCACGATCAGCGGTCCGACGCTGCGCGGTCTGCGCGAAGTCGGCGTGATCGACGACGTGCTGCGTCTGGGCGGATCGTGGTGCGCCGTCGAAATCTGCGACGCGAACGGCAATGTGAACGCGACCGTCCCCATCGCGCCCGCGGTCGATGCGGACGATCTGCCGGGCGCAGCGGGCATCATGCGCACCACTCTCGCGGACATCATGGGCAAGGCCACGCGCGATGCGGGCGCACGGGTGCGCCTCGGCGTGAGCTTCGAAACGCTCACGCAGGACGGCAACGGCGTCGATGTGCTGTTCACCGATGGCAGCCGAAGCCGCTACGATCTCGTGATCGGCGCGGACGGCGTCAATTCTGCCGTGCGCAAACACGTGCTGCCGGACTTCGCCGGTCCGAAGTTCACGGGCCAGGGATCGTGGCGCGCGATCGTGCCGCGGCTGCGCGAAAACTCGACGATCTACATGGGCCAGACCACCAAGGCCGGGATGAACCCCATCAGCGAGACCGAGTGCTATCTGTTCGTGCTCGACAAGCGTGAAGACATGGACTTCATCGCGCCCGCGCAATGGCCGCAGATGCTGGCCGGTCTGCTGGAAGAATTCGGCGGCGCGGTCGGCGAATTCCGTGACGGCCTGCTCGATGGTTCGCTGACGGATCACCGGCTGCTGTATCGTCCGCTCGCGGGGCATATGATCGACGGTCCGTGGCACAAGGGCCGCATCGTACTGCTCGGCGACGCAGTGCACGCCACCACGCCTCATCTCGCGTCCGGCGCTGGGATCGCCGTCGAAGGCGCGCTGGTACTCGCGGAAGAACTCGCCCGCCGCCATTCGCTGGAAGGTGCGCTGATCGCCTATGCGGGCCGACACTACGATCGCGCGAGACTCGTCGTGACGACGTCGGCGCGTATGGGTGAAATCGAACGCGAGGGCGGCTCGCGCGAAGAGCACACGCAACTGATGATCGCGGCCCAGCAGGCGCTGCGTCAGCCGCTTTGAAACACCACGCGTCCAAGCAATGAATATGCAACAGCAGGAGACACCGGCATGACCCGTTCCACTTCGTCCAACGGTCGTGTAGCCGTCGTCACGGGCGCCGCGGGCGGCCTCGGCGAGGCGTTCGCCTTGCGCCTCGCGGCAAGCGGCCACGAACTCGTGCTCACCGACCGCGCACCGTGCGACGCGCTCGCCGCCCGCATCGTGGCAGAAGGCGGCCGCGCCACCGCGCTCGCATGCGATCTCGCGGAACCCGCCGACGTCGAACGCTTCGCGGCACACGTGCTGGAGCGCGTTGGCCGCGTCGATGTGCTCGTCAACAATGCCGCGTTCATGCCGATGGCGCCGCTTCCTTCGATCACCGCTGCATTGTGGCGGCAGATCATGACCGTCAACGTCGATGCGCCCTTCCTGCTCGCGCAGGCCTTTTCAGTGGGCATGAGCGAGCGTCGCTGGGGACGCATCGTCAACCTTGCGTCGAGCACCGTGTGGGGCCAACCGCCGGGCATGCTGGCCTACGCCAGCAGCAAGATGGCGGTAATCGGTATGACGCGCGCGCTCGCATCTGAACTGGGCGCGCACGGCATCACGGTGAACGCGATTTCGCCGGGGCTCACGCGTCATCCCGGCAGCGAGGCGAATTTGCCGCCGCAGGCGTTCGAAGCGGTGCGCGCGCGCCAGTTCATCCCGCGTACCGAAGTGCCCGACGATCTGACGGGCGCCCTGGCGTTTCTCGTATCGGACGACGCCCGGTTCATCACCGGGCAAGTGATGAACGTGGACGGCGGGGGATTCGGGTTTTAAGTGACAGGCTAATCCGCGTGGGCTTCTATTGGGCGAGAGCTGCTAACGCTCCCTTCGTTCTGGCCGGCGGGCAGCTTTAGGGATAGAAGAGCCTTTCAAATGGCGGCTTTCGACCGTCGACGAGCGTCCGCTATTGGCCGGTTGCGTGACTTCGCCAACGGCTGCTTTGAGGTGCTCCAGTTCGAAAACGCATGGTTCGGCTGACTGTCCGCTTTCGACATGTCCGTCTGACCGTAACGGGTCGGGCCGCGTCAGTCCGCTCTTCAAACTCATCGCTCAAAAGCGGCCAGTGAAATTTCGCTGCCCTGAAGCGGCCAGTCGTCAGTGCGTACTCTCGACCCAAAGCGGTCGGTCGCCACGGCACAGCGAACGTCAGTTGAGGTCCCACTAGTCGACAGATGAGCAGATTCGCTCTCAGTTTTACACCGTATCGCGCACCACCCACGATGCTCCGCAGTACAGAGCACGGATCGCACGGTTACGTTTCCTCTGGCGCGAGCTGCCGAACCCATCGACGCATGGAATCGGCGGGAAATATGGGCAAAATCATCTTGACGAGTAGTTAAGCCGCCGCGCCGTGTCGACGGTGCTCACACTCGTTGCCACGGGCTTCGTCGTCGCGCGCTGGACGGGTATGTATCCTGTCGAGGCAGCCATCGTCAACGCGACGCACAGCGGCCTCGGTGGCACCGGCGATGTGGCCATTCTCACCGCCGCGAACCGCATGGAACTGATGCCGTTCCCGCGGATTGCGACCCGTATCGGGGGCGCGATTACCGTCATGGTCGCGCTTGCGACGTTTGCGTGGCTGCATTGAGTTCGTTCTGGCGGGGGTGAGCAGGTGACCGCCCAACGCGAAAGGCTGGCCGGCAGGAAAGCAGACGAATGACGTTTGAAGTCCGGTGTGTTCAGAATTCGGCGTCGAGCTCTTCAATATCTTGGGTCTCCAACCGCGCAGCATCGATCCATTCCGCGACTGATGGCAGCCTGAGCACACGCAGGCAGTACTCGGCGATGTCGGGATCTACCTTGACGTCGTAGGTCAGCAACCTCGTGACGACGGGCACGTACATCGCGTCGGCCGCCGTGATCTCCCCAAAAAGCCACGGGCCGGCATAAGTTCCGAGACACTCGCGCCAGATCGTTACGATGCGTTCGATGTCGTCGCGTGCGCGCGACCAGACAGGAAAGTTCGGGAAGTGCCCGCGCAGATTCATCGGCAGCGCTGAGCGCAGCGCGCTGAACCCTGAATGCATCTCCCCGCAGATTGCCCGGCAATGGGCGCGCGCTTTGCGATCCCCGGGCAGCAGCTTCGCTTCGGGACAGAGCTCGTTTAAGTACTCACCGATCGCGAGCGTATCCCATACTTTGATGCCGTCATGATGCAGGCACGGCACGAGGATCGATGGGGAAAGCAGCAGCAGCTCGGCACGCCTGCCCGCTTCTTCGATCGGTACGACGACGGTCTCGAACTCGATGCCGGACAGCTTCGCCAGCAACCAGCCCCGCATCGACCACGACGAATAATTGCGGCTGCTGATCGTCAAGATCGTTTTGTTCGTCGCCTCACCGGGCTTCTCGTCGAGGGCCATGGGATTTATCCGTCGAATCGTTCACAGGCCGGTGCGCCACGCACCGGAATCGACCGTCGATGCATTGACTTCGTTCGCAGCATCGCCGTTTCGGTGCACTCGAGAGTCGAGCTTCGCACCAAGCGACACTGTTGTCCGATCCGCCTTCGCGCCAGCGGGACGGCCTGCACACCGGCGATGCATGCCGTCGTCAGGCTTTCGCGACTCCACTTCGCAAGCCTTATGCCAGTCAGCCAAGCGTTGGCATAGCTGTTGCCTCCTTCAGGCGTACGTGTTGCAGAGCGCAGGGATCAGATCAATTCGCGGTGCGTAGCGCCGCTGCTGATCCCTGCGCTCTTTCCTCCGCATCCTGATTCTTCCGATGAACGTGATTGCCTATCACGCCTATCAGGCGTTTGCTGAATGGGCCCGCCCGCTGCGAGCCGGCGCGTCGGTCGCTCGAGCGACGATGCTGGCATGGCCGTCGCTTGCCGCCAGCCCTTATGGACGGTATATGGATGCCTGTTTCGAGCTGCTCGAGGCAGCAGGTTTGTCCCATCAACGGCCGCCATTCGGGATCGCTTCCATCGAGGTCGACGGTCGCCTCGTCGCCGTCAAGGAGGAAGTCGTCAAGCGCACCCCGTTCGGCACCCTGCTTCACTTTGCCAAGGACTGCGATTTATTGCAGCCGCGTGTGTTAGTCGTCGCGCCGATGTCTGGCCACTTTGCCACGCTGCTGCGCGGCACCGTGCGCACGATGCTTGCCGACCACGACGTCTTCATCACGGATTGGCACAATCCCCGCGACATACCGACATCGGCCGGTCGGTTCGGCTTCGAGGAGTACGTACAGCACCTGATATCGTTCATCCGGCACATCGGCCCCGACGCGCACCTCGTTGCCATCTGCCAGCCGACCGTCGCAGCGCTCGCAGCCGTGTCGTTGATGGCCGCGACTGACGATCCTGCGCAGCCGGCGACGATGACGCTGATGGCCGGCCCGATCGATTGTCGGGTCAATCCGACCAAAGTCAATGACCTCGCCAACAGCAAGCCGATCGAATGGTTCGAGAAGAACCTGATCAGCGTGGTGCCGGGCGGATTCGCGGGTGCGACGCGCCGCGTCTACCCGGGATTCGTGCAGTTGAGCGCATTCATGTCGATGAACCTCGAGCGTCACGCCGCCTCGTTCTCCGAGATGTTCTATGAGCGCGCGAAGGGCGACCCCGTCAAAGCAGACACGGTTCGCACTTTTTATAAGGAGTACCTCGCAACAACGGACCTAACGGCGGAGTTCTATCTCGAGACGGTCAAGGCGGTGTTCCAGGAGTATGCATTGCCGCTCGGCGAGCTGAGCGTCGGCGAACGGCTGGTTGAGCCCGGCGCGATACGCCGGACGGCGCTCTTCACTGTCGAAGGGGAGAAGGACGATATCTGCTCCGTCGGTCAGACGGTCGCCGCGCACGACCTTTGCACTGGCCTGCGCCCATACATGAAGACACATCATGTGCAAACGGGCGTCGGTCACTACGGTGTTTTCAACGGACACAAATGGGAGACGCAGATCTATCCGCGAGTGCGAGCGCTCATCCATGACCATGAGCCGCGCGCGCGGCACTATCCCGTTGCATCGGCCCCAGACGAAAGCGGACGCGTCAGCCTGCGCACGCTGCTCGATGCGCAGGCTGATCACGGCTTCACCGGCAAGCCGGCTACCGAGCCGCTATAGCAACAATCACGACGTAAAAATGCGAAAAGGTGCCTTCGTCTGCTCACCACGGCGTAGGCTTCGGCACCTCGCAAGGGCCCTCGACGTCGATCGACTTGAAATTGGCCGGTGCGACGATTTCCAGATACTCCATATCCTTCGAGTAATCGAACAGATAGTGGTAAATGCCTGGCGCCTGCTGCACGCAATCGCCCGCTTCCACGAGCGTTTCCTTGTCGCCGTACATGAAGCGGGCCCAGCCCTTCAACATGAAGACGATATGAAAGTCCGCTTCGTGCCGGTGCCAGCCCGTACCGACCTCCGGGGCGTTGTTCGCTCTGACGAGCTGCGCAATGACCTTTCCGTGCGTTGCATCCGCAATGCCGAGATCGCGGTAGATAAAGAAATCCCGCAGCCCACCTTCGCGAAATGGCGTGTCCGTGGGTTTGACATGAGAAAACTGGGTGGGCAGTTCGAAAAGCATGGCGCACACTCCGTCGAAGGGGAGTCCAGGCATTGAAGGTGTCGCGGCATCGAAACGGGATATCGCCGCCGATGCAAGGAAGCATACGCTCGCCAAAATTCGGTGGAGTCTGCACAGCTGGCCGCTACCGGAACGGGTTATCCGGTTGAATACGAATGTGCTGATCTTGGCCAATTGAGCCGGGGCATCTGGACCGGCCGACAATCGCGCGCTCGAAACGATTGTCCGAGGCTGGGTCTACGCGCCGTACTGGTGCGTCCCGACGGGTTTGTCGCGTGGGCATGTGAAAACGTGCCCGACGATAAGGACGTGGCTCGCGCCTTATCGCAATGGTTCGGGCAACCGGGAGGGCCTGACCGCGTCTGCCTGAGTGATAAGACCTGACATCGAGATCGAGTCAATGGTTTTTACTCCACAGAGCATCATTGCGCGTCGCGCTTCATCGAGAAGGATGTCAATGGCGCGTAGTGCGCCGTCGTGGCCGCCGGCAGCGGCGCCGAAAAGCGCCGGCCTTCCTATCGCGACCGCGCGCGCGCCAACCGCGACTGATTTGACTAGATCCACGCCACGCCGGATCCCGGAATCAATAATGAGCTCGGTTCCGCTGCCAACCGCCGCGGCAATCGCCCGCAGCGATTCGAAGCTTGACTCCGCACCATCGAGTTGACGTCCGCCGTGATTGGAAACCCAGATCGCGTCAACCCCAACCTGAGACAGTCGGATAGCGTCGCGAGGGTGCTGCACGCCTTTGACGACGATCGGGCCGTCCCAAAGATCCCTGAGCTGCGCCAGATCCTCCCAGTCAAAGCGCGAATCCAGCATTTGCCCCACCTTTGCGGCAATAGTCAGCCCCGCATCATCGCTTGCACCGAGCCCGCGGAGGTTTTCGAATTGAGGCGTTCCCCTTGCGGCGACCTGCAACGCCCACCTCGGATGAGTCAGTAGTTGATACGCCTGGGGAATGCCGAGCCGCATGGGAATGCGGACTCCGTTTCTAACGTCCCGCTCGCGCTTCCCGCCAATTGGAAGATCGACTGTGACGACCAGTGCTTCGAAATTTGCGGCTTTCGCGCGCTCTACCAACGACCGCGTGAATGCGCGATCCTTCAATGTGTATAACTGAAACCATAGTCGTCCATCGACACTGCGCCTCACCTCCTCCATGGACGTCGTCGCCATGGACGAAAGGACGTACGGAATGCCGCGCTTTGCTGCGGCCCGCGCGATCGCAACGTCAGCGCCACGACAAGCGAGCGCACACGATCCCATCGGAGAAATCAGCAGCGGCGCAGCACTGGGTAGGCGGATCAATGTGGTATGGAGGTCAGGGTTTTCAACATTGTTCAGCACGCGCGGAACCAACGTCGTCTGCTCAAACGCAGACCGGTTTCTCGCGAGCGTGATTTCGTCTTCCGCGCCACCGTCGATGAATTCGAAGATGAATCCCGGAAGCGACTTTCGAGCGATTTCACGAAGATCGCTAATCGACAGCGCACGCTCAAGCCTGCTCATGCCATGTCTCCCGACTCTCACCGGCGGACTTAGGTGCGTGCGACCCGTTTCGTGAGGGCGGACGGACGGGACGCGCTGTCCCGCTCGACGTCGATCCTTCCGGGCCGCACACGCGTGACTGCACGGCACATCAAAGCGACGCGCCCTCGTCGCGCGCGGGCGCCGCCATCAGCACATCGGTCAATTTCAGCACGGGGCAATGCGCACCGGCACCCGCAACGGCACCGCGGTACGTATCCGTGACGGCCGCCGCGATTGCATGGGCCGCGTCGACGCCTTCCGCCATCGCGGAGTAGTAGGACAGGTCCTTGAGCGCATTTGCCATATGGAACGGCAGCGCGGACGTGTCGCCGGTCTCCAGGAACGGACGCAGCCGGTTTAGGGCGGCGCCGCCGCCACCTCCGTTTGCGAGCACGTCGGCGAGAACCGCGACGTCCACGCCAGAGCGCTTCGCGCACGCGACGGCTTCCGACAGCAGCGCGATGGTCCCGAGCGAAACATAGTTGTGCAGAAGCTTCATGCTGTGGCCGGCCCCGAGGTCGCCGACTCGCGTGATGTTTTCCGCGAAGCAGGCGAGCACGGGCCTGATCTCGTCGAACAGACCGGGCGTCGCGCCGACCAGCAGGTTCAGCCTGCCCTCGTGTGCCTCCTTGGCGCCGCGCGTCATCGGTGCGTCGACAAGGCGACCGCCAGCCGCTTCGACAAGCCGCGCCATCCGGACGGTCGACTCGGGTACCGCAGTCGAACAATCGACGACGATCGCGTTGTCCTTCAACCCGGCCAACACGCCGTCGTCACCGGTGAGAACCGCTTCCACTTCCGGGGAACCCGTCACGCAGAGAATCACGACGTTCGCTTGTGCGGCCAGCTCGCGCCCGGTCCGCACGGTCCGGACGCCGCCGCGCAGCAGTTCGTCGAGCGGCTGGTTGCCCGGATGCTCGACGACCGTGAGCGGATACCCGTGCTTCAGCACGTTGCGCGCTATACCATGCCCCATCAAACCCACGCCGATCAGGCCAATCTGCTGTTTCATGTCATTCCCGTCAAAAGATGGCCGCGACGCTGCGCCGCGGCGAAATGGACTGCGTTACCGCTCGACCAGCCGCGCCGGCAGCAGCATCGTGAGGACGAGGCCCAGCAACAGGCACCCGACCATCAGGAACAGCGGCGCCGCGAGATTGCCGGACAACTGCTTCAGGTAGCCGACCGCATAGGGCCCGAAGAAGCCGCCGAGGTTCCCCACCGAGCTGATCACCGCGATGCCCATCGACACCGACGCGGTGCCGAGCGCCGCGGTCGGCATGCTCCAGAACAGCGGCGGAAACGAGATGAGCCCCGCGTTCGCGATGCACAGCGCAAACATGCCGAGCCACAGCTGATCGTGCCAGACGACCGACAGCCCGAGCCCGGTCGCGCCCATCAACAGTAGCGCGGCGACGTGCAACCGCCGGCCGCCGCGACGGTCCGCGCTGCGTCCGAAGAGGACCATCACGACCACTGCCACCGCATTCGGCAGCGCGGCGAGCAAGCCGATGACGAAATCGCTGCCGATGCCCATCTGCTTGATCATCGTCGGCGCCCAGAATGTATAGCCGTAGATCGCGAAGACGTCGAGAAAGTAGATCACGCAGAACGCCCACACGAGCCAGTTCGAGAAGAGGCCGCGGTGATTGACGGGCTCGGCCGTCGCACGATCTTCCGCCAGGACGCGTGCCAGGATGGCACGGTCCGCGTGCGAGAAGCGCTCGCTGCGCGTGACGTCGTCGTCGAGGCCCTTCCAAACGTACAGCGCGGCAAGGAATGCCGGCAGCGCCTCGAGAATGAAGATCCATTTCCAGCCCGGTATCTGCATCGCTCCGTCGAAATACTGAAGGATGAAGCCGGTCAACGGCGATCCGATCAACCCGGCCAGTGCGAGCGCCGCGTAGAACATCGACAGGATCCGCGCGCGCCGCCGCCCCGGGAATGAACGCGCCATATAAAGCACGATGGCCGGGATGAAGCCGGCCTCGGCGACGCCCAGCAGAAAGCGCATCACGTAGAACTGCATCGGCGTGGACACGAACGCCGTCAAACCCGAAACGATGCCCCAGGACACCACGATCCGGGTGATCCAGCGCCGCGGCCCGACCCGCACCAGCAGCATGTTGCTCGGCACCTCGAAGATCACGTAGCCGAGGAAGAATATCCCCGCCCCAAAGCCGAACACCGCATCGGAGAAGCCCAGATGCTGGCTCATCTGCAGTTTGGCGAAGCTGACGTTCACGCGATCGATGTACGAAGTGACGTACGCGAACATCAGAATGGGAAGGATTTGCACGGCGAGCCGACGAAAGATCCGGTCCTCCTGTGCCAGGTCGTGCGCCGATGTGGGGGCTGCGAGGTCGCCCGGATTGCAGCTCGCGTCGATTTCCACGTTTGTCTCCGGAAGTTCATGGATGGCCCCGTATGCATGCCTGGGTCGCCGCGCGTGCAGTCGCTGTTGAGAGAGGTGTGTGCGACGGGGGACGGTCTGAATCTACCGGCTGCCCCATCCGCCCGATATGCGAAATCCTTCAAGCGGCACTTCGAATATCTCGAACGCACACGCCGACGGCCATCGTACGGTGCAATGCACAAGACACCGGAAAAACAGATCCTGGCCGCTGATCGCTCGCACGACACGGGCCGCCGCGGCGTAACCAAGGCGCCGCGGTGTGCGGCGCACCATTCGCAGGCGCTCAGGGTTAGCACCACTCCGCCCGGCACCATGGAGTGCATCGATGGATGACATACTTGCCGCAGTTTCAACCGGAGTCCGCGCTTGTTCGATCTTACGTCTCTTGCCCTGTTCGTTCGTGCATCCGAGCTCGGCAGCCTGTCGCGCGCCGCACAGCAGTCACACATGTCGCTTTCCACCGCGAGCCGCCGCATCGCGCTCCTCGAGCATCACTTTCGCGTCGTGCTGCTGAACCGCACGGTGTCGGGTGTGGAGCTCACGCCTGCCGGCGAAGCGCTGTTGCGCCACGCGACCGACCTGCTGCTGCGCACCGATGCCATCTACAGCGAGCTGTCCGACTATACGAAAGGCGCGGTCGGACGCGTTCGCGTCTTCGCGAACATCTCGGCGATCAGCCAGGATCTTCCCGATCAGCTGCGCGCATTCTCGCAGCGCTATCGCGACATCAAGCTGCAGATCAGCGAATTGAGAAGCGCCGACATCCTGCAGGCGCTCCGCGAAGGCCGCGCGGATGTCGGGATCGTCACGTCCCGCACTGCGACCGAAGGGATCCATCTCGCGCCCTATTGCGTGGACCGGGCCAGCGTCGTCGTGCCCGACGACTATCCGCTGACCGGCGAGTCGATCGACTTCAGCGCGCTGCTCGACCACGATCTGGTCGCGCTCGACGACCGCTCGGAACTGACGCGGTCGCTCGTCAGGGAAGCGGCGCTGCTCGGCAAGTCCGTCCGCTTCCGCGTACAGGTGCAGAGCTTCGAAGCCATGTGCCGGCTGATCGCCGCAGGCCAGGGCATCGGCATCCTGCCCGAGCGCGCGGTCGCACTGTTTCGCGAGCCGATGCGCCTGCGCTTCATTCGCCTCGACGATCCGTGGGCCAACCGCGTCATGTCGGTCGGCATCCGCACGGGTGCCGTGCCGCTGCCGACGCGCAAGCTGTTCGAGTTCCTCGCGTCCTTCGCGCCCGCTTCGCTCGTCTCGGGTGAAACGGGGCAGTCGAACGGCTGACTCTGCGCCACGCGTCCGTGCTGCCGGCGTGTTGCAGATTTTCGAAGGTCCCGTTCACGTATCCGCACTTCTTAACCGCGCCTGCGACGAAGTAGATTCGACGGACAGATTCAACAGTCCGCCGGTTACCGCAACGGAAAGAGACACAGGAGACACGCCGACGCGATCCAGAGTGATCGGTGCAGCGTCGCGTATCGAAGCTCGCGCAGCAGTTCGAGGCTGCGGTTCACGCCCCTTCCCGTGTCTGCCCCTCCCGTGCGGGACGCCAGCTTCGCCATGGAGGCTTCCCGCACTATGAAGAACCCGCACCGCATCGCGGTTATCGCCGGCGACGGCATCGGCAAGGAAGTGATGCCCGAAGGCTTGCGCGTGTTGCGCGCCGCTGCCGACCGTTTCGACATTCCGCTGGCGTTCGACGAGTTCGGCGACTGGTGTACCGATCACTACGTTCGCCACGGCACGATGATGCCGGCCGACTGGGCACGGCAGATCGGCGCGCACGACGCCATTTTCTTCGGGGCGGTCGGCGCGCCCGATATCGTGCCGGACCACGTCGCGGTGTGGGAATCGCTGATCAAGATCCGGCGCGAGTTCGATCAATACGTGAACCTGCGTCCAGTGCGCCTCATGCCGGGTGTGCCCGCGCCGCTCGCCGGACGCCAACCCGGCGACATCGATTTCATCGTCGTGCGGGAGAACACGGAAGGCGAGTATTCGACGGTGGGCGGCCGGATGTTCGCCGGGACCGACCGGGAAATCGCCGTGCAGCAGTCGGTTTTCTCGCGCGTCGGCGTCGACCGCGTGCTCAGGTTCGCGTTCGAGCTCGCACGCTCGCGCCCGCAAAAGCGGCTGACGGCGGCGACGAAATCCAACGGCATCTCGATCACCATGCCGTTCTGGGACGAGCGGCTCGCGGAAATCGCCCGGTCGTTCCCGGACATCGAAACGAGCAAATATCACATCGACATACTGTGCGCGCACTTCGTGCAGAACCCGGATCGCTTCGATGTCGTCGTCGCGTCTAACCTGTTCGGCGACATCCTGTCCGACCTCGGCCCCGCCTGTACCGGCACGATCGGCATTGCGCCGTCGGCGAACCTGAACCCCGAGCGCCGCTTCCCGTCGCTTTTCGAGCCGGTGCACGGTTCGGCGCCCGACATCGCCGGCCGAGGCATCGCGAATCCGATCGGGCAGATCTGGTCGGCCGCGTTGCTGCTTCAGCACCTCGGTCGTGGCGAATCGCGCTACGAAGCCGCGGCCGCCGGAATCGTCGCCGCGATCGAGTCCGTGCTCGTGGCCGGCCCGCGCACGCGCGACATGGGCGGCACCGCCACCACCGAAGAACTGGGCGCCGCGATAGCGGACACCATCATGAATCCGGCATCGATCGAGGAATGACCCATGCAATTTGATCACTATATCGACAACGCCCGCGTCGCGCCGGATACCGGCATGCGGATCGAAGTCGTCGACCCGAGCACCGGCGAACCGTTTGCGACGATTGCACGGGGCGACGCAACGGACGTGCAGCGCGCCGTTTCCGCAGCACAGCGCGCGATGGGCGATACGCTGGACGGCCCGTGGGCGAAGCTGTCACCGGTCGAGCGCAGCAACCTGCTCTTCGCGTACGCGGCGGCCGTCTCGCAGCATGCGGACGAACTCGCGCAGCTCGAAGCGCGCGACACGGGCAAGGCGCTGAACACCGCGCGTACCGATGCGGCGGTGCTGGCGCGCTACCTTCAGTACTACGCCGGATGCGTGGACAAGCTCCACGGCGACACGCTGCCCTATCAGGCTGGCTTCACGGTACTGACGGTGCGCGAACCGATCGGCGTGACGGGCCACATCATTCCGTGGAATTACCCGATGCAGATCTACGGCCGCTCCGTCGGTGCGTCGCTCGCCGCCGGCAATGCGTGCGTGGTCAAGCCGGCGGAAGATGCGAGCCTGTCCATTCTCCGGCTGGCCGAAATCGCAGCCGAGGTCGGCTTTCCGGCCGGCGCCGTCAATGTGGTCACGGGGTTGGGCGGCGAAGCCGGCGCGGCACTGTCGGCCAATCGTGGCATTGGTCACGTTTCATTCACCGGGTCGACGGTAACGGGCGCGCTGGTCGGGCGCGCCGCTGCCGAGCGTCACTGCCCCACGGTGCTCGAGCTGGGCGGCAAGTCGCCGCAATTGCTGTTCGACGATGCCGACCTCGACCAGGCGCTGCCCGTTATCGTCAACGCGATTGTGCAGAACGCGGGTCAGACCTGCTCGGCCGGCAGCCGCCTGCTCGTCCAGCGCAGCGTCTACGGGCGCGTGCTCGATCGTCTGGCGCAGCAGTTTGCGCGGCTGCGTTCGGGGCCGCCGTCGATGAACCTGGAGATGGGACCGCTCGTCAACGCCAGGCAGCAGGCGCGGGTCCGCGCTATCGTCGAACGGGCGCAGGCCGACGGCATTCGCGTGGCGGCCCGCGGCACCATCGCGGCGGGCGCCTCCAATGCGGGCTACTACCACGAAGCGGTCCTGTTCCGCGACGTGCCGCCTGACAGCGAACTCGCACAGGAAGAGGTATTCGGCCCGGTGCTCGCGGCCATGCCGTTCGACGACGAGGACGCAGCGGTCGCGCTCGCGAACGGCACGCAGTACGGCCTCGTCGCCGGCGTCTGGACACGGGACGGCGCACGGGCGCTGAGGCTCGCGCGCAAGCTGCAGGCCGGACAGGTATTTATCAACAACTACGGCGCCGGCGGCGGCGTGGAACTGCCGTTCGGCGGCGTGAAGGCAAGCGGACATGGCCGCGAGAAAGGCTTTGAGGCGTTGCTCGGCTTTACCGCGCTGAAGACCATCGCGATCAGGCACGATTGATCGCCGCAACGGTGCGACGGCCGTTGCGGGCCGTCGCCGGGGAATCGCCATGTCTCAACTGACTATTGTAGGTGCTGGCCGCGTCGGCAAAACACTGGGCAACCTGATCGTCGCGAACCGCGTTGCCGACGTGGGGCAGATTTACGATTGCGACATCGCATGCGCGCGCGCGGCGGTCGAATTCGTCGGTGCCGGACGACCGGTCGATGATCTCGGCCTGCTCGAGCCTGCCGACATCTGCCTGCTGTCGGTACCGGACACCCGCATCCGGGAAGTCGCGGACCAGCTCGCACGCCGGTTCGAGCGCGATGCCCGATCGATCGTCGTGCACTGCAGCGGCGCGCTGAGCTCGGATGCGCTGGCACCGTTGCGGAACATCGGCTGGTCCGCGGCCAGCGCGCATCCGGTGCTGAGTTTCGCGGACCCGGGAACGGCCGTGTTCCAGTTCGAAGGAACGCCGGTCGGAATCGAAGGAGATCCTCAAGCTTGTCGCGCGTGGGGCGAGACGCTCACGGCCGTCGGTGCGCGGTGTTTCGAGATCCGCAGCGAACAGAAGACGCTGTACCACAGCGCTGCGGTGATCGCGTCCAACTTTCTCCCCGTGCTCGCGTCCCTGTCGAGCGAACTATGGCGCAGCGCAGGGCTTCCGGAAGCGCTGATGCAGGACATGCTGCGCACGCTGCTTCGCAACGCCACCGACAACCTGCTCGCGCTCGGCCCGCGCGAAGCGCTCACGGGCCCCGCCGCGCGAGGCGATACAGAGGTGGTGAAAGCCCACGTTCGCGCGATCGGCGTGTGGGATCCTGCTGCGCGCGACGCTTATGACGCGCTATCGCTACTCGCCGCGCGCCTTGCGAAAAACGGGACGGTTCGCGCGTAAAGAAGCGGTGCGGCACGCAAGCTTCGAGACGCGTTGCAGGAGCCGTTCTTGTGCATCCACCACGCCCTCGTTATAGATGTTCGGTCCAATCTCCTCGAAGAAGAAGCCGAGAAGCGCGCCAGCAGCAATATCGGCGAGTGCGCCGATCTTCGCTCGTCAATGCCCCCGCTGTGGCGATAGCCAGCCGCCTGAGAATTCTTCCGTGCGGGTTCAATCGACGAGGTACGAGCGGCGCCCAAAGCCAGCATTTCGGCTGCAAATGAACGGACGCTCCGCTCTTGAAGGACTATATAGTGAGTAGACTGCCCGCGCGGGTTGGCACACACGGCTAACTGCTGACCGTCGGCGCCGCGCGCCAGGATTGCAGGCATTCAGTTCGCAAAAAAGAAATCGAAGCGGAGACGCGAGATGAGCGAGACAGTCGAGACAGCCTCCATGATCGGCCGCCAGTGCAAGCGCTGGACGGTGGTTACCAGCGTCTGTCTGCTCGCATCGTGCGGCGGGTCGGTCAATTCGAATACGACCGTGCCCACATCCATCATGCAGATCATGCAAAAGCCGGTTTATAAGAATGCGAGCTGGTCGATGCAAGTGGTCGATCTGGACTCCGGTGGTGTGATCTACGATCTGAACTCGAACACGCAGATGCTCATCGGCTCGGTGCGCAAGCTCTTCTCGACCGGCAACGCGTTCAACGCTCTGGGCGCCGATCATCGCTTTGTCACGCCCGTCTACCGCCAGGGCAGCGTTGCACCGAACGGGACGCTCAACGGCAGTCTGATTCTGGTGGCGAGCGGCGATCTGACGATGGGTGGCCGTGCCAATCCGGACGGTACGACCGCGTTCACCGCCTTCGATCACAACGAAGCGAACGCGCTGGGCAATGCGGTGCTGACCACGCCGGATCCCCTCGCGGGCTACGATTCGCTCGCGGCGCAAGTCGCCGCCGCGGGCATCACGACAATCAACGGCGATGTCGTGATCGACGACCGCCTGTTCGAACCATTCAATTTCCGCGACCAGTTCGACGTGCGACCCATCTTCGTCAACGATGACGTGGTCGACGTGACGCTCGCGCAAAGCGCGGGGGGTGCCGCGGTTCCGTTCGACTGGCGCCCGAAGTCGGCGGCGTTCTCCGTGCAATCCACATTGACAACCGGCAGCGCAACGTCGAAGCTCGCGATCGATCTCGACCCGGAATCGCCGACATGCATCGGCGCGCCCAATTGCGTGGGCACGGTCAGCGGCAACGTTCCCGCGGGGCTCGTGCCCCCTTTGACGAATGCCTATCCACTGGTCCGCACGTTTCGCGTCACGCAGCCCTCCAATTACGCGCGCACCGTGTTTATTGAAGCCCTCGCGCGCGCGGGCGTGACGGTGACGGCCGCGCCGGTTGAAGCAAATCCCGTGCAACTGTTGCCCGCCAAGGGCTCGTATTCGAGTAGCCAGCAAGTGGCGCAACTGACATCGGCGACCTATGCGCAGGACTTGCGATTCGTCAACAAGGTCAGCTACAACATCGGCGCGGACGTGACCTTGATGCAATTCGGTCTCGCTCACAATGGATCGACCACGATGGCGAATTCGCTCGAGGCGGAACAGGGCGAATTGTCCGCCACGTTCAACATCTCGCCGGATCAATATCATTTCATCGACGGCAGCGGCGGTGGCGATACGACGGCCAATGCCCGTGCCGTCATTGCGATGCTGCGCGGGATGAGGACGAAGCCAGCGTTTGCCCCCTATTTCGATACGTTGCCGGTACTCGGCGTGGACGGCTCTCTCGCGAGCATCACCGACTTCGAAGCGGACTCGACGCTCGCGGGTGCGAAAGGACAGGTTCACGCGAAAACAGGAACGTACGTCACCGAGAACCCGGCCGCGCCGGGCACGCCGATTCTGAAGGGTCAGGCGCTCGCCGGTTATATCGATGCGAAGAGCGGCCGCCGCATTGCGTTCTTCGTCACGGTCAACAATGTGCCGATCACCGGCATCCCCGACGTCCTGAAGGTGTTCCAGGATCAGGGCACGATAGCGGCGATGCTCTGGAAGATGGTGTGATCGGGAGAGTTATCAAAGAGAGCGAGCGCTCAAGCTTGGTGCAGATTTGCCGATATATGGTGCATGCACAGTACCTTTTAAGCCATGCCAACTATCACCGTCAAATCTCAACTCGCCCTCATTGCTGGATCGATGGGTATATCCATGCTGGTCATCGCGTCGTCCGGACTGTACGGGATGGGACAAACGGGCGAGGCTCTGCGTAGCGTCTACGAAGACCGTACAGTCTGCATCCAGCAACTGGCGCAGGTCAGCAACCGGCTGCAGGATCAGCTCCTTGCACTATCGCGCGCCACACTCGAGCCGCAGACCAACCCGCCCACGGCGGCCATAGAGCGTGCCGACAAGGACCGCAGCGAACTCGAAGCCGTGTGGAAGGACTACATGTCCAGCTACCTCACGCCGACCGAGAAGCAACTCGCCGACGCGTTCCGGAACAGTTACGATACGCTCGAAACCAAAGGCTTTGCACCGTTGCGCGCGGCATTGGCGGCCAATCAGCAGGAGCAGGCATCTACCGTCCTGCATCAGGCTGTCGACGCCGCCATGCCGCAGGCAATGACCGCGATGCGCAGCCTGCGGCAGTTGCAGGTCGACGTTGCAAAGAGCGAGTACGAGGCGTCGCGTGAGCGCTTTTCGCTGCTGCGTTCCCTCCTCATCGCGCTGGCGGTTGCCGGCGTGGCGATCGGCACAGGTGTGAGCATTTTCATGGGAAGACGGCTGTACCGCGCCTTGGGCGGCGAGCCGACCTACGCCGTCGAAATGGTCCGGACGATCGCCGACGGAAATCTCACCACGACCATCCGGCACAATGCCGCTGACCGGCACAGCCTCGTGGCGTCGCTGGAATCGATGCGCCAACAACTAAGCGGTGTGGTGACGGGTATCAAGTCAGCGGCAGAGTCGATCTCGGTGGCAGCAGGTGAGATCGCTCAAGGCAACGTCGACCTGTCGCAACGAACCGAGGAACAGGCCGCATCGCTCGAAGAAACGGCGGCGAGCATGGAAGAGCTGACGTCCACGGTGCGCATGAACACGGAGAACGCGTTGCAGGCGAGCTCGCTCGCGAACACGGCGTCGAGCACGGCGGCGCAAGGCGGCGATGTCGTCGAGCGCGTGGTCACGACCATGCACGATATTTCGAGCAGTTCGTCCAAGGTCGCGGAAATCATCACGGTGATCGAAGGCATTGCGTTCCAGACGAACATTCTGGCGCTCAATGCAGCAGTCGAAGCAGCCCGCGCGGGCGAAGAGGGTCGCGGCTTCGCGGTCGTCGCAGGCGAAGTGCGCACACTTGCGCAGCGCAGCGCAACCGCTGCGAAGGAGATCAAGGAGCTGATCGGCGCTTCGGTGCAGCATGTAAACGCGGGTTCGTCTCTCGTCGTCGATGCGGGCACGACTATGAATGAACTGGTCCATTCGGTGCAACGCGTGACGCAGATCATGACCGAGATCGCCAATGCATCGAATGAGCAGAGCAACGGCATCGAGCAGGTGAACGTGGCGGTCAGCCAGATGGACGAAGTCACGCAGCAAAACGCAGCGCTGGTCGAGCAGGCAACGGCGGCCGCCCAGGCGATGGCGGAACAGGCGAACAGCCTGCGCCGGGCGGTCGCGGTGTTCAGGGTCGCGCAAGCCTGATTCTGGTCCAACGTTTCGGGTCAGGGAGCCTTAGCAGGAGGGCTTTGCGCCGGCCGCAAAGCCGCGCCGGGAGCCTGAGCCGTGGCCTTGGCGTATTCGTCCCACGACTGATGAGCATGCGGTGCCGACTGTCGGAAAGCCCCGCCTAGCGTGTGGCACAGCTTGTGGTGCGAGCCCATCGTCGTGCTGCCGAGAAAACACGATGTGTGTAATCGTGTTTTCATCGACGTTGCGCAACGTATTCTCCCTTCCTCTCCATTCAGAACTTGTGACGCAGGCCCACGCGCACGCCGAGCTGCTTGTCGGTTGCCGACGGCGTAAATCCGCTGATTGCAGCAACGGAAGACTGCCCGAGCGAATCGCGGCCCGTGGCCCGCTGCAACGCTGCTAGTGCATAGACATCGGTGCGCTTGGAGAGACTGTAGTCTACGGCGAAGTTCAATTGCATATACTTGGCGCCGCCGTCGCCCTTCACCGAATTGCGCGTCGTATAGTCGAACGCAACACCTGCAAGCAGTGCCGGTGTAACGAAGGTCCGCACGCCCACTTCCGCGCTCGTGAACACCGCATTGCCGCTATAGCCCAAAGCATTCGGCCCGGAGCTCGACCCGAGGCCTTCGAACCGCGTGTTGGTGACAATCGCGCTCACTGTCGTCTGGCTCAGCACATAGGAAGCGCCGACGCCGATGATCTCGAGCGTATTGGCCGACGCGTAACCAGCGTAAGCGGGCAGCGCCTCCGGCGCCGTTGCAGAGCCGGCCGACCCGATGTTGTTCGCCGTCGCAAGGCCCTTGTTGGGCGTATTGCCGTAGAACGAAACGTTGGGATTGCGGGCATTCAGGTAACCCGCGCCGGCGGAAAACGCGCCGCCGTTGTAACTGACACCGAGCGACCAGATCTGGTTGCGCGACTGGCTGCCGGCGACTCCGCCGAAACTGTAGAGTGCCCCCGCCTTCAGGCCGCCGAAGCTCGGCGTCGTATATTTGACCGAATTGTTGATGCGATTCGTGTTCGCGAGATTGTCGATATCGCCGATATGGGACGACATATAGCCGGCCCAGAAAGGCGCGGAAAACTGCTGGATCGACTCCACCACGGGATCGTATTGACGGCCTGCGGTCACCGTGCCGGCGTTCGGCGACGAGAGGCCCACGTAAGCCTGGCGGCCGAATTGCGCGCCGCCCTGCGCGAGCGTGCCGCTATTGACCATGAAACCGTTCTCGAGCACGAAGATCGCCTTAAGCTGATTGCCGAGATCTTCGGTGCCACGCAGGCCCCAACGGCTGCCGGATAAACCGGTGGCGTGTGCGTCGGTCATCGCAACGAGGCTTTTTCCGTTGATCTGACCACCCTGCTTTCCGGTTTGAGCGCTATTCTGATAACTCAGGCCCACATCCACAATGCCATAAAGCGTCACACTGCTTTGCGCATGGGCCGACAAAGCGGTCATGAGAATTGCACCACTGCACACCGTCTTTTTCATTGCGAAGTCTCCATTGATTTTACTATTAGTTCTACTATGCACTGTTGCTGCGTCTATCGCGTTGCCGGCTCGAAAGCGGCCGCGCCGCTAGCCGAGTTCCTGCTTGAGCTTGCTTGCGGATGTCATGGCGGTAGTCGCCTCCACCGCTTCACTGCGGCTATCACAGCCGCAATCTGCCGATCTGGTCGCGAATCGGACCGTCACCGCCGCTCCCGCCGCCGCGATCACAATGGCGAGCAGGGTCGCCTGCGAAGTGCCGAAGATCTGTTGCAACGCCCCGCCGATGAAAGGGCCGAGAATCGCGCCGAGCCGTCCGACGGCGAGTTCCATGCCCACCGCGGTCGCGCGCATCCGCGTTTCATATGAAGTCGCCGTGAAATTGTTGAGAACGAACTGACCGCCGATAATGCAGAAGCCCGCCATCGCGCTGCAGACCAGGTTCACCCAATGCGACTGGAGGAACATGAGCGTCAGCACGGCGACGGCGCCCGTCGCCCACCACGCGCAAAGCCAGAATCGCGGACGGTCGGTTCGATCGACGAGGCGTCCGCACACGAGGCCGCCTACAAAGGACATGACCTGCATCAGCGCGCCAAACGCGAAGCTCGCGCCGAAGCTTTCGCCGCGTGCCTGCATCAATGTCGGAATCCAGCCCGAAAGGCCGAAGATGCAAAAGAGGCTCAGAAAACTCGTCAGCCAGATGGCGATGGAAAGCCGGCGATACGGTGCGGCGAGCAGGGCGAGAACAGGTGCCTTTTCGGAGGTGGAGGGCTTTCTGATCGAAAGCGTTCGATAAAGATGAGCGCGCTGCGGCCGCAGCCTGGCGAGAATATCTCTGACCTCGGTCTCGCGGCCTCGCAAGAGCGCGAACTTCGGCGACTCCGGCAGGTAGAGGTGCACGAACGGAATCAGCAGAACGGAGAGCGAGCCGATCCAGTACAGTCCCTGCCAGCCCGTGTGAGGCGTGACAAACACGCCGACGAGTCCAGCCGCCGCGCCGCCCGCGGCCCAGCCGAGAGCCACGCCCCACAGCGCGAAGGTGTTCTCGATGCGTCGCGGCGCAAGCTCGTTGATGTAGGTCGTGGAAAGCGGCAATAGCACGCCGAGACCCAGGCCCGTGAGAACGCGCAACGCGCAGAAGCTGGCGAACGAGCCTGCCGCGAGTGCTGTCAACAGCGAGAAGATCGTTGTGATCCAGAGTCCGCCGATGAGTGTGATACGGCGGCCGAAGCGGTCGGCGATCGCGCCATGGATCGCTGCGCCAAAGAGAAAACCGACGAGGCCGCTCGACACTAGCAGCCCTGCCTGCTGCAGCGACAGTTGCCACGGCCCGCGCACATAGTGGATGACGTAAGCGGGATTGAACGTGTCGTAGCCGTCGAATAACGTCATCAACGCGAGCAGAATGCCGAGTTTGATGTGCATGCCGCCGACAGGTGCATCGGCCAACTCCGCATTCACATCGATAGAATCGTTGTGCATGTGTCTCACTCCATTTTGTATTTTCGAACCGGGTGCATCGCGGCTCGACATTGCCGCGCGCACCCCCGTCGCTTATCGCTTTAGTGCTTCAGGTTCTGCTGTGCGTATGAACGACCGTCACGGCTCCAGCTTGAACAGCCGCGCTGCGTTGGTTCTGGCGATCTTGATGCGATCGTTTTCGCTAATCGCCGCGTCGTCGAACCATTGCGCCGCATGATCGACGTTTTCGAATGGCCAGTCGGTGGAGAAAAGAATGCGGTCCGAGCCTATTTCGAGCATCGCATCGATCAAGGTCTGCGTCCGGAAATTGCCCGACGTGGTAAGCCAGAAGTTCTTGTGAAAGTACTCGGCAATGCGCTTCTTCGCCGGATAGTTCGGCTGGGTCTCGACCCATGCATTGCGGTTGTCGATGCGCCACATGCTATAGGGCAGCCCTTCTCCCATGTGCCCGAGAATGATCTTCAGTTCCGGGTACTCGTCGAAAAGACCGGAACCCATCAGCCGCAATGCATGCACTGCCGTTTCCTGGCCGAAAGCCCACGTTGGGCCAAGCAGCCACGGGTGTCCTTCGTAAATCGGCGCATGCGCGGGCAACGGATTGCGCGGATGCAGATAGAACGGAACGTCGAGCGCCTGCACCACCGACCAGAACTGCCGGTACTGAGGCAAGTCGTAGTAGAGCGCCGTGCCGGACTCCTCCACCTGCGAAAAACCATTGACCAGCGCGCCGACGAAATTCAACTCCTTGACGCAGCGTTCCAGTTCGCGCGCGGCAAGGTCCGGAGACTGCATCGGCACCGCGGCAAAACCTTTGAAACGATCCGGCCGCTTCACAATCTGCTCCGCAAGAAAGTCATTGGCGCGGCGCGACAGATCGTAGGCGTCCTTGATATTGGGCACGGCCTGCACGGTCGGCGCATTGAGCGACAGCACCATCAGTTCGACACCATTGCGGTCCATTTCGTCGATGCGACGATCATGAATGTCGAGTAGGCGCCGTTTCAACTCCACCCAATACGACGGCGGCACGAAGCCCGCGGAATCCTGCACCGTCGCGTCAATGGCAAAGTGCTCTTCGAGCGCGATTTTCCGGCTTGCTTTGAAAGCCATGCGATGTCTCCTTCGACTTTAATATTGGCCCTTAGGCTCGAGGCCGAGCGCCATCTGCCCGTACATGGTGCCCACCGTGTCCCAGTTCATGCTGATATGCCGGCCCACCGCATTGACGTCGCGCCATGCGCGCTGAACCGGGTGAGAAAGATCGAGGCCCTGGCCGCCCGTCGACGCATTGAGCGCCTCTGCCGCGCGAATGGCGAGCGACACGGCGAATGCCTGTCCGAGCCGGCTCCTGATGCGCTCCTCGACCGACACGCGTTCGCGCCGGGCAACAGTGGCTTCGCGTTCCCGCAGGTCGCTGAGCAGGATCTTGCGCGCGGCATCCGTATTCGCTGCGGCCTCGGCAACACGCAACTGGATGGTCGGGAATTCGGCCATGCGGTTCTGTGCACCGGCCACTGCACCTCGTGTCACGCGGCGCGCCGTGCGCTCGAGGTAGTCGTCGAACGCCCCCTGTGCGGCCCCAACCGCAACCGATGCAAGGCACGACGGAATCGCGCTCAACATCGGAATGGAAAACCCGGGGCTCCCGCTATAGACGCGCGCACCGGGCGTTTGCCCACTGGTGGTCTCCGAGAAGAACAGCAGGCGATGCTTCGGCACGAAGACGTTATCGAGAACAAGCGTCTTGCTGCCCGTGCCCGCGAGCCCCACTACATGCCAGGTGTCCTCGATCCGATAGTCCGAGTCGGGCACGAGCAGGAACGCGGGCGCCGGCTTGTCCCTGTCGCCTTCGGGTGGAATCACCGCGGCGCACAGCGACCACTGCGCGCATTCGCAGCCACTCGCAAAACTCCACCGTCCGCTGAGCAGGTAACCGCCTTCGGTTGCCTGTGCCTGACACGCAGGCGCATACGATCCGCAAACAAGCGCATTGGGATTGCTGCTCCACACATCTCGCTGCGCCTCTTCAGCGAACGACGCGACGAGCCACTGGTGCGCCGCGAGAAGCCCCGCCACCCACGCCGTGGAAGCGCAGCTTTTGGCGAGATCCATGTTCAGATCGACAAGCGCGGAGAAGTCATATTCGAGCCCGCCGAATGCCTTCGGCTTCACGAGATCGAAATAGCCGATGTCGCGCAATGCTTCGATGTTCTGCATCGGCACGCGGCGCTCGGCTTCGACCTTCTGCGCGCGAGATTTCAGCACTGCGCCGAGCGCGGATACGCCGGCACGAACCTGCTCGACCGTGGGCTGCCCAGCCCCATTCACGGACCGTTCTTCTTTTTCTGCAACAAACATGATGTCCCTCCAGATATCTGATCCCCGCCCGCGTGCGTCGATCCGCCGGGCCGATCTGCGTTGGTGTCACTCAGCAATAAGCCGCGTTTCTATATAGAAGCGGACGGTCGTCTTCGTTTAGCAGCACCTCATCCGCTTGACCGATAAAGATTGTGTGCGTGCCGAACGGAACCGCCGCGACCTTGGTGCAGAACACATTGGCCTGCGCGGTGCCGAGATAGTCGACGCCGCCTTCCGCTATGCGCTTCCAGTCGCCTACATCGAAACGCTGCGCCGCAGGCGTGGCTCCGCTGAATGCGGCGGAAACATCCACCTGGTCGTACTTGAGAACGTTCACGCAGAAGCACCTGGCCGACATCAGGATGTCGTGGAGGAACGTGTTCTGGTTCACGCAGACGATCATGGAGGGCGGTTCCATCGACAACGAACTGACGGCTGTCATGGTCATTCCGTGACGACGTTCGCCATCCGAAGCGGTCACGACTGTCACAGTGGAGGCGATGCGTCGCATCGCGGCCCGAAAGGAAGTGGCAATCGGCGCCCGCGCCGGCAGAGCAAGTGGTGGCGATACGGCGGTGGTGTCCATGGCGTCTCCTTGAAATATCGGGCTTCGTCACCCCGTTGCAATCACTATAGTTTCATTTGCAATTGTTGGCAATGAAAATAATGAAGCCGAAACTGTTGCTTTGATAGAATCCGCCAATCGATATCGAGGGGCCACACCGTGTACAAGTTCACCGAATCCTTCCCCTATCTGCTGAACCGCGTGGGCGTCCGCATGGGAGATCTGTTCTCGCGCCGCATCGCCTCCTACGGGGTTACCCTGCCGATGTACCGTGTCATGGCCGCGCTGCACGAGGTGCCGGGACAGCGCCTGAACGATCTCGCGGACATGACCACCATCGAGCTTTCCACGCTATCGCGGCTAATCGGCACAATGGAAAAGACGAAGCTCGTCTCGCGCAGCCGGCTCGAGAACAACGCCCGCACCGTTGCGATCAGCCTGACGAATGGCGGGGAAAAACTGCTTCAGCAACTCGTGCCTATCGCTCAACACTTCGAAGCTGTGGCAATCGGCAATCTCTCACCGACCGCGCTAAAGGTACTGAAGAAAAACCTCTCCGATATCTTCCTGTTGCTCGACAAACTGGAAGAAGAACTCGCCGCCTCCGCCGACGAAAGCTGACGCCTGGCTTTTTCGCAGCGTCCGGCTCATGCCGCCACGAAGTCCGGCTGGTTTTGCGGCTTTGCAGCCTCGAACGCGGGATGCGTGAGTGCGTGCTCATACACGGCAACGCTTCGCGGATAGCCGGCCAAATCGCAGCCCATGCGCTGCGCATTCGCCATCTGCGGAATGAGACAGCAATCGGCAAGCGTGGGCGCGTCGCCAAAGCACCACGCGCCGCTTCCATGACGTTCCAGAATCCGCTCGGCGCCTTTCATTCCTTCGTGCACCCAGTGCATGTACCACGCGCCCTTCTGCTCGGGCGAGACCATTAACACCGTCTGCAAATACCCGAGCACGCGCAGATTGTTGAGCGGATGCATGTCGCACGCGATCAGCGACGAAAGCTCGAGCACGCGTGCCCGCAGCGCAGGCTCGGCCGGAATGAGCCGCGGCTCGGGATAACGCGCGTCGAGATAGTCGATGATGGCGAGCGACTGCCCCAGCGTGAAGTCGCCGTCCTGCAAAGCGGGCACCGCCGCCGCCGGATTGACCTGCTCGACATAGCGCGTCTCATGATGGTCCCGCGCACGGATATTGACCGGCCGATAGTCGTAGTCGAGGCCTTTCAGCGCGAGCGTAATGCGTACGCGATACGAGGTCGAGCTGTTAAAGAAGCTATGCAGCTGCATCACGCCCGCCTCCCGCTCATACGACCGCAACGGTCAATTGGCCGAGACGCTCCACGCCCACGGTCATCGTGTCGCCTTGGGTCACCGCGCCGACGCCCTCCGGCGTGCCGGTAAAGATCACATCGCCCGGCTGCAGTTCGAAGTACTTCGAGAGATCCGCGACCGTCTCCGCCACCGACCAGATGAGATGCGAGACATCGCTCTTCTGCTTCGTTACGCCGTTGACGTCGAGCCAGATCCCGCCTTCAGCGAAATGCCCGACCTCGGCGGCAGGATGGATCGGCCCGATCGGCGCGGAACGATCGAACGCCTTGCCGATTTCCCAGGGGCGCCCCATCTCGCGCATCTTCATCTGCAGATCGCGACGCGTCATGTCGAGCCCGACTGCATAGCCCCACACATGATGAAGCGCCTCGTCGACCGCGATATCCGAGCCTGCTTTGCCGATCACTGCCACAAGTTCCGCTTCATAGTGGTAGTTGCGCGTTTGCGACGGATAATCGAGCCGCAGCGTTTCGCCATACACGGCAGGTACCACTGCATCCGCAGGCTTGCAGAAGAAAAACGGCGGCTCGCGATCCGGATCGAAGCCCATCTCGCGCGCATGCGCGGCGTAATTGCGGCCTACACAGTAAACGCGGCGCACCGCGAACCGGTCGTTGTTGCCGGCAACATACAGGCTGACAGGTGCTTCAGGAGGAAAAACAAAAGACATGATGAGAGAGCTCGCTGAGTGGGAACAATAAGAAACACGGGTGCCATGCATTCCTGTCGGCACGCGCCGTCACGACCTGTATTTTCAGGCGCGCTCTTCGCGCAGCAGATTCAACGCTGAAAGTACCGGCCTGTCCGAATAGCTGAACAACACGCAGTCGCTCGATGCATCAAGCGCAACCGGTTGCCACGACGGCACGACGAACACGTCGTGAGGCTCAAACGCGAATGTGTTGTCGCCGATGCGCGCCGCCCCCGCACCCTCGACAACGCAATAGACGGTCGCATCAGTGCTGCGATACGTCCTGCCTGTAAATCCACCGGGCAGGAACTGCATGAACGCCGCAATGGTCGGCATCGGCCAGCCACCCGTAACCGGATTGACGTAGCGCAGCTTGACGCCGTCCCATGCATCGAGCTCACCGCGACGAAAGAGCGCATCGATTGCCGCATGACTTCTTTCATACGGATAACTGAATATCGGCGACGAGGGTCCACTCCACTGGTGACGCACCGGCATCATGTTCTGTCCGAAGCGCGCGAAGCTGTCCCCTTCTGCACGCAAGACAGGTTGCGTCGACTCGGGATACGTTTCGGCGAAGCCGGCGTCGAGATTCGCGATGAGCGGAATGTCGAGGCCGTCCAGCCAGATCACCGGCTCACCGCCTTCGTCGACCGAAGGATTGCCGTGATCGTGCCATGTCCACGACGGCGTGATGATGAAGTCTCCCGGCTTCATGGTCGTGCGTTCGCCATCGACAGCCGTCCATGCGCCGCGCCCCTCGACGATGAAGCGCAGCGCGGACTGCGTGTGCCGGTGGCTCGGTGCAATCTCGCCCGGCAGGATCAGTTGGAGTCCCGCATACAGGGTCTGCGTCATGCTCGACCTGCCAGCGAGCCCAGGGTTCTCAAGCACGAGCACGCGCCGGACTGCTTCTTCAGCGCTGATCAGCGAGCCCGATTGCATCACCAGTTCGCGGATCTGCGCATACTTCCAGATGGCGGCCTGCGCTTGCGGCCGGGGCGCTTTCGGCACGAGGTTGTGCAGCGATTCCCACAGCGGCGCGAGTCCCTGCTGCGCGATCAGCGCATAATAGGCCGCGCGGTCTTCATGCCGGGTTTGCACAGTCATGTGTGTCTCCTACGATTGCGGGTCGATGTTCACGAATACGGTCCCGGCTTCGATCCTCACCGGATAGGTCCTGATATCGCTCGTGAGTGGCTCGCACATCGCACGTCCATTTCGAATATCGAAGCGTCCCTGATGAAGCGGGCACTCTATTTCGTGGCCTTCGAGGAAGCCGTCGCATAGGCGCGCATGGCCGTGCGTGCAGATGTTGTCAGTGGCGAATACCTCACCATCTACGCCATATATGGCCAGTTCCTTCCCGGCCGCCTGCACGGCGACAACGTCGTCGCTGGGCACTTGAGCCAACTCGATAACTTGGGTCCATTGCTGTGTCATGAGTAGCCTCAAATCGGATAGATGAGCGAGTTGGCAATCATTTCGCTGTCGAACACGCAGAGTCGCGACTCGAACTTCAGACCTTCGTTCGTTCGCCGAATCGTGTCGACGTAGCGCCCCACGTTAAAGACACTTGTGATGTCGTCGGGCTTCGTGCGAAACACCGCGTAGTTGGCCTCGGCGCGGATCCGCTCGGCGTCCACGTCCAGGATGCGCGGCACGCCCACCACGTGCCGCTGATAGTACGGATCATGAAAGATCGTCTCTGTCACGCCATAGACGCGGTCTTTCAACATGCCGCGGCTCTCGAAAGCGAGCGTCGCAAGCGGAAAACCGTGCTCGAAGTTTTCGCGAGGCTGCACCTTGTACACGCACTCCTCAGTAAAAAACTCCGGCCACTTCTGCAATTCGTTGTTGTCGAGCGCGGCGGCATAATCGGCGTAGAGGGTGAGCAGTTGCTGATAGGTTGCGAAGTCGAGCATCTCAAGCCTCCATCACGCTGCGCCAGTAGCGATACATGCCGCGGATCAGCGTTTCGGTCACCATATGGTCGGCGTCGCTCACGTCGCGCCCGCCCAGTTCCGCGATAGTTCGATGAAACGGCTTCTGTTCGAAACCTTCCTGCGAGAATTCGATTACCTCGCCGTCGTCGGCGGAAACGAAACCGGCTGGCCCGAACAGGTTCGCCTGGCGCAGCCGGCGCCTCTTCATCTCCTCGCTATCTTCTTCAAAGCCGAAGTGCGTCCACACGAAGTCGAATGAGTTGTGGCCGTTAGGCTGGATGTGCCGTGTGGATACCGAATTAACCTGCTGCTGGATGATCACGCTCGGGAAAAGCGTCATCATCACCGCGGTCGGTGCGCCCCACCACTCCTCCTTGACCACATCCAGAAAGCGCTCGTCGTGCAAGGTCATCTGTTCCTTGAAACTGGACACGCCGCTTGTCACGTCGCCTTTGCCGCCCGTGCCACGCGTGGAGATCATCGCGGCGTGGCGGCCATGCTCGTCCATTCGAAGCTCCGATTTGTTGTCCGCGCGCCAGAGGCCGAAAGTGACGAACCATGTGTGCAAGAGGCCGGGATGATAGGGATCCTTGATGTTTTCCTGCATCAGCTTCCAGTTGCCGGGAATGCGCTGTCTGCTGTAGCCGAGAATGGTGAGCTTGCGCCCATCGAATACGCGGTCGAAATAGCGCAGGATCGTCGGACCCAGATACTCTTCGAGCGACGGCACGTCATGATCGAATGACGCGAACACCACGCCGTTTCGCACGGCGACGTTCAGCTTGGTCAGTCCGTGCTCCTTCGGATCGAAATCGGACGGCATTCCGCCGTTGATCTTGCCGTCGAGCTTCACGCCGCGCCGGAAAGGTACACCCACAAGGTTGCCCTTCAGGTCGTAATTCCACTGGTGATACGGGCAGGTGAAGTCCTTCCGGTTGCCTGACTTTTGCCGGCAAAAGCGCACGCCGCGATGTGCACAGACGTTTTCGACGACATGTATCTCGCCGTCCGCCGCCCTCGTGACGATCACGGAACGCTCGCCCACGACAGTGCGCTTGAAGTCGCCCGGATTCGGGATCTCTGCTTCCAGCGCGACATAGCACCAATGCGCCGAATAGAAGAAGCGCTCGAGCTCGCGCCTGTAAATGGCTTCGTCCGTGTAGGCCGAAAACGGAATACGGCTACTGCCTGAGTCTTTCCAGTCCGGCTGCCGGAACGCGACGGTGGCCTCGGTCATGTGAGTCTCCAGAAATAATGATTCGCGCTATGCGTCGGTCAAACGCCACTCGCATGAAACGCGTCCGCGTAGATGCGCTCGGGTGCCACGCCTTTTTGCCGCAACAGGAGCGACGCAGCATCGACCATGACGGGCGCCCCCGCGACGTACGCACTCCAGCCTTTCATGTCGCGCCAGTCGTCGCTGACGGCCTGCGTGACGACGCCGCTGCGGTAGTCGTCCGCCGCTTTGCCCGACGCCACCACGACGTGAAATCGCATACGTTTGACGCGCTGCTGCAATTCGGCAAGCCAGGGTTCGCCGTAAACATCGGCTTTTGATCGCACACCGAAATAGACATGCACGTCGTTAGCCATCTCAGCCTGCTCGATGCCCCGCAGAATGGCGAGAATCGGCGCGAGCCCGGTTCCTCCCGCGATACAGACGATCGGGCCATCCGTCTTGCGGCGCAGATACGCGGTGCCGAGCGGCCCACTCACGCGCACGCTGTCGCCGACCTTCAGGTCGTTTGCTATATACGAAGTCACGCGGCCGTCGGGCACGACGCGAATGTGGAACTCGAGTTCGTGGGGATTCTGCGTGACCGCCATCGAATACGGCCGTACGTGCTGAGGCGTGAACTGAAGATTGGCGTACTGTCCGGGCGAAAATTCGAATGCCTTGGGGAGTTTGAGCCGCAGACGCTTGATGTCGTGCGTGAGGTTCTCGATGGAGAGCACAGTCGTCTTCAGGATCTTCGCGGGATGAACGACGATCTCGTCCATCTCCGGAATTTCAATTGCGCAATCCTCGACGAGCGTCGTCTGGCAGGCAAGCACCGCTTCGCCGTTGTTGACCGGCGCGTTGGATTCCGCATTGCCGGCCGTGAGCACCCGGCCCGACGCGACGCGGCAACGGCACGTGCCGCAACGGCCCGACATGCAGCTATACGAAACGGGAACCTCGTTGGCTCGCAGAACATCGAGCAGATTGTCTCCGGCACGCGCATCCAGCGTGCGTTGCAGCGGCACGATAGTGACTTTCATGGCGCCAGTGTCTCCGGGCTGGTCTTGATGAAGCACATGATGCGACTGGCCAACTTATAAATAAATAGAAGTCGCTTGATATGCGTTATCACTGGCAGTGATAATGTGAAGCGTGGGAAAACGCGAGAGACAAGCCATGGAGCTTCACGACATCGACCTGAACCTGCTGGTGGTTTTCAACGAACTGCTGCGGCAGCGGCGCGTGTCGGCCGTCGCAGGCACGCTCGGCATTTCGCAGCCAGCCATAAGCAACGCGTTGAACCGGTTGCGCCGCCTTCTCGGCGACGAACTGTTCCTTCGGACATCGAAGGGAATGATCCCGACGCCCTTCGCCGAGGCGCTCGCAGAACCTATCGGCTATGCGCTGGGCGCGATCTACAACACACTGAACGCCACCACGACATTCGATCCTGCGTCGAGCAAACGCAAGTTCACGGTTGCCATGACGGACATCGGCGAAATCTATTTCCTGCCAGCGCTCATGAAGCGGCTCGGCAAGGCAGCGCCGAACGTTACCGTCAGCACGGTGCGCAGAACGTCCGAAACGCTTCAGGAAGAAATGGAGGCGGGGCGTGTGGATCTGGCAATGGGCTTCATACCCGATCTGAAGACAGGCTTTTTTCAGCGCCGTCTCTTCAAGCAACGCTATGTGTGCATTTTTCGCAAGGGTCATCCCATTGCGAAGACCGGAATGACGCTCGGCGCATTCCGCGAGGCGGAGCACGTGTCGATCGTCGCGGAAGGCACGGGCCACGGCATGGTGGATGATGTGATCGAGCGCGCCGGCGTATTGCGGAACGTGCGCCTACGTGTGCCGCATTTTGTCGCCGTCGGCCATATCCTTCAGACGACCGACCTGATTGCCGTCGTACCGCAAGCCTACGCGGCAAGGACGCTGTCTCCGTTTGGGCTCGAAGAGGCGCCCTGCCCCGTGAAGATTCCCGACATTGCCATTAACGTGCTGTGGCACGCGAAGAATCATCGCGAGCCGGGTAATCAATGGCTGCGGCATCTCGTGTTCGACGAGTTTTCGCTGTAGTTGCGGTGGTCGCGTAAGCCTGAGTGAGCCAAATGGTGGGTGGTCGGTTCACGGTTGTCTGCGCCGCCCGCTTCGAAGAAGGTCGTCTGAGCGGAGCGGGTCGGTTTGCGTTCGTCCGGTCTTCGAACGCATCGCTCGAAAGCCGCCATTGGAATGCGCCAGCCCGCAGGCAGCCAGAGCTTCGACGGCAGCGATCAGAACGATCCGGTCATCCGTGCCCGCGCCTCATTTCATGGGTAGCACACGGTTCATTGCAGAAACCCTGCGCTGCGCAGTGCTTCCTCAGCGGCCTCATGATCTTGAACGGATGATCCGCCAGAAATACCGATGCCCCCAACCAGACGCCCTTCGTGGAAGATCGGTACTCCGCCGCCGACCGGCGTCAGCCGCGGATGGTGTGCCAGCGGAGCAACGGCGGGTTCGGCCATGTACTGATTCCATTGGTGCGTGGTCATGCCGAAGGACGCGGCGGTCCATGCCTTGTCGATAGCCACGTCAACGGTGAGGAACGGGGCGGTATCCGCGCGCTCAAAAGCGCGCAGATGGCCGCCTGCATCGGTTATCGCAATAGTTGCGGCGAACCCCCGCGTGGCGCAGGCGCGCCGCGCTTCTGCCAGTAATACCTGCGCAGCTTCCAGGCTGATCGTTGCCGTGCTGATGATTTGCGTTGTCATGTTGATGCTCCTTGTCAAAAGGGATTAGCGCCTCGCGACGACGACCTTGCCGATCATGTTGCCTGCCTCGACCAGCGCATGCGCTTCGATCAGACCGGCGGCATGGATGCCGTCAATGCGTCGGGTCACGGTGTGCTTGAGGCGCCCCTGGTCAACCAGCGCAGCCGCGCGGCGCAGCAACGCGTGCTGCCGCGCGATGGTGTGAGTCGTGAACATCGCGCGGGTAAACATCAGCTCCCAGTGAACCGAGATGGATTTCCCCTTGAACGGACCGATGTCCAGACCCACCGGGTCGTCGATGAGCGCAAACTGCCCCTCCGGACGCAGAACGGCGGCGATCTGCGGCACATAGGCAGCGCTGTTGTTCAACCCCGCAACGTGCGTAACGTGTTCGATGCCGAGCGTGGCCAGTTGAGGCGCCCAGGCCTGATGGTGATCGAGGACGTCATGCGCGCCATGAGCCAGCACCCAGTCGCGGGTTTCTGGCCGCGACGCCGTGCCGATAATGGTCATGCCCGTGAGCTCGCGTGCCAGTTGGGTCAGAACCGAGCCGACGCCGCCCGCCGCTCCGATTACGAGCAGCACGTTGTTATCGGTCGGGTCCGCGGCGTGAACACGCAGACGGTCGAACAGCAGCTCCCACGCGGTGATCGTCGTCAGGGGCAACGACGCCGCCTCTGCGAAGTCGAGTGATGTCGGCATGGGTCCGACGATGCGCTCGTCCACGGCGTGCAGCTCGCTGTTGCAGCCGGGCCGCGTGATGTCGCCGGCATACCAGACACGGTCGCCCGGCTTAAAGCGCGTGGCCAACGCTCCGGTTGCACGGACGATCCCCGCTGCGTCCCAGCCGGCAACGCGCGCACCGCCTTCCGGAATGTCGCCACCGCGACGGATTTTGGTGTCGACAGGATTGACCGACACCGCTCTGACTTCCACCAGCAGATCGTGCTCGCCCAGCTCGGGGGTCGGCAGATCGATGTCCTGCAGCGCCTGCGGGTGGCTGATGGGGTGGTTCTGATAAAAACCAATGGCTTTCATGGGAGTGTTCTCCGAGGATCGTTGAAGACATGCTATCTTTCATCGATATTCAGATAAATGCCCTCTTCGACCAAACACTTTCGTCGTTTCAATGAAAATGATTCGACTCGATGACGTCCAGATCTTCGTGCACACGGTGGACTATGGAAGCTTCTCGGAGGCGGCACGCCAGCTGAATATTGCGCCCGCACATGCAAGTGCGTCAGTGCAGCGGCTCGAAAAGGCGCTCGATACGCGCTTGTTCACACGTTCGACGCGCAGCATGCAACTGTCGGAGGCCGGCGAGCGCTACCTGCCGCATGCGCGGGTCATGATCGGTGCGCTGGAGCAAGGCGAGCAGGCCCTGGCAAACGGACGGGTGGCGCTGTCCGGCCCGCTGCGGCTGTCCGCTCCGTCTGACTTTGGTCGAAACCTGCTGTTGCCGTGGCTGGACGAATTTCAGCACCTGCACCCGGGCTTGTCGCTGCACGTGAAAATGAGCGACCGTGCGGCCGACCTCATCCGCCAGCCGCTGGATGCAGTCGTGCGCTACGGAACGTTGCCCGATTCGTCGCTCCTGGCTCTGAAACTGGTCGAGAACAACCGACGCGCAGTGTGTGCCGCGCCGTCCTACATCGAACGGCATGGCGCGCCGACCAGGGTAGACGACCTGCGGCGACACAATTGCCTTCGGTACGTCTGGAGCGAGCAGATACATGAGCGCTGGCGCTTTTCGCCGCCTGGCGGCGAGCGCACCGTGGCAGTCACGGGCAATCGCATCAGCGACGATGCCGATGCCGTTCGTCGCTGGGCGATAGCCGGGGAAGGCATTGTCTACAAGTCGCGACTAGACCTCATCGACGATCTCAAGGCCGGCCGCCTGGTGGAGCTATTTCCGTCGGAGTATTGCGAGCCTGCGCCGCTCCACCTGATTTGCGCCCACCGCGCGCAACTGACGCCCGCGCTTAACGAGTTGCATGCTTTCTTGCGGGAGCGATGCGCTGCATTGCTTGCCAGCTATCCATTGGGCGGCACTCGGGCTGGGGTCGCGAATTGAATGGCCGGCTGGAGGGCGCAACGGACGTCGGGATGTCCGAAGCTTGTTGCCTGCGAAGGTCGTCGGTTGGGCGGAGGTGCAACGCGCCCAGCAGCATCCGGTGGGACTCGTCACTGCTTCTTTCGCGCTTCTGCGGCATTCTTCTGAAGCATGATGAGCAGAGAAGTTAAATTTTCCGCACCGAGCTCTTGAACAGTCCGTTGCACGTCAGTGCTGGCTCGGACCTTGGTCTCTGTCTCCTCTGTTTCGTTCTTGCAGCTTGCAAGCCACACCTCCTTTGCCTTAGCCATGTCGGAAGATGCTCCCGCTTCTTCCAGGAGCTCACGCGTTTTCTTATATGGAGGTGTTGGATTAGATGTGTAATAAGGTCGTGTAATTAACATCGGCACAAACTTGTACGGATTGCCGACTATTGCAGGATTGCATGCCCACAAACTCTGCCTCATAGATAAATTGGCGGCGATCCACGGTGTCATACCCATTTCATCGGCGTCGTTAATATGGATCCTTACAAGACTGGAAGTGAGCAGCGCCGCTACAACGTTTGGATAGCCCAAGTAGGCAGCGGCCGCTAGAGGAGAGTGCTCGCCTTTTTCTCTGGCGAGAAGTCCGTCTGTCGAGCCCCCCGCTATGTACTGACGGACTTCCTCGGCCGCGTTTGCTTCGGCAGCGACCATATCGTCGACTTCGCCGTTCGTTTCTCCCAAAACGTATAGGCGGTCCGCCAGCGAGTTAAGCACGGCCGTAGGGTCGCGTTGCGCACCGGCGGCGGTCGCGGTGCACGAAATCATTATCGGAGCCAGCGAAACGGCGATATATGCGAGTAAAGCTTTGGCAAGGTTATTCATGATTTTTTGTTGACCATACCTTTGAGTCGCATGGGTTGTTTGCCACCAGTATAACAACGCTGCAACGAGCAAAATTTGAGTGAATGGCTGTGTGGGAGATGCACGACCGACGGGCTGCCCGTGGCCGTCCTCGAAAGTCCGTCGACGCGCCGTTCGGCGCTAATCGTCTTGATCACCGAGCCTCGATGGGCTACGGATGTGAGCGGTCCTGGTATGGAAACGGCAGTTTTGCCGATCGCCCCCGGCCAAAGCGGAGGTATTTGCCCGAAGCCCAAGCTGGCCTGTCCGCGAGGCAAAGGCTAGCATTTCCGCGCCGATCCTTTGCAGCGAGGCCGCGCCTAGCCAGTGCACGTTTATGCACGTTTACATTCTTGTTTGTGCACGTTATCATAGTGCATGAACGACGATATCCCTCTCTCCCGGCGCGATGAGATCGCCAATCGGCTTGCACAGGGCCATCCCGTCGTGGCAGCGGCACTCGCTGTCGAATTCAATATTTCCGAAGACGCCGTCCGCCGCGACCTTCGCGCTCTGGCGGCCGAGGGGCGCTGCCGGAGGGTCTATGGCGGGGCGCTGCCCATCACACCCGCTTCCGTGCCGATGGCTGGCCGCCTTGATCGAGCCTTCGAGCAAAAGTCGGCATTGGCCCGTGCGGCCGTTCCTCTAATCCAGCGAGGGGAACTCTTGTTTCTCGATAGCGGAAGTACCAATTTCGCGCTCGTTGACCTGCTGCCCGAAGACGCCGACATCACCATCGCGACCAATTCAGTCGATATCGCTGCCGCGGTGCTGCGCCGATCCGACATTCGTCTGCTCATCGTCGGCGGCTCGGTTGATCCAGCGATCGGCGGATGTGTCGATACGAGCGCCGTGCAAAGCGTTTCGCAAATGAATATCGATCGATGCTTCATCGGATCCTGCGCGATCTCGCCAAAGAGCGGCATCAGTGCGTTCGACCTCGCGGACGCGACTTTCAAACGCGCCGTTCTGGCGTCCAGCGAGCACAGCGTGGTACTGGCGCTCACTGAGAAGTTCAATGCTCGCGCCCCTTACAAGGTGGCCGCCATCAAACAGATCGACTGTGTAGTCGTCGAACATGATCTGCCGCGCGCACATCGTGCGGCCTTGTCGAAAGCCGGCGCATCGGTTGTGCCGGCACAGGAACCCGCCAAGCCATGAACAGCCGGCCCAATCTGCTCTCGTCGCGAGCAACGGCTCCGGGCCTGCCTGCGGCCCGACTCGCCACCCGCCTTGCGTTCCTTGTGGCCGGATTTGGCGTAGCTTGCTGGGCACCGCTCGTGCCTTTCGCGAAGCAGCGGCTTGGCGTCGATGACGGCGTGCTCGGACTCCTGCTGCTGTGCATCGGCTTCGGTTCAGTCATTGCAATGGTAGTCACGGGCGCGCTCAGTGCACGGTACGGGGCCAAGCCCATCATCGTTGCGGGCGGCTCGGGACTGGCCCTCGTGCTGCCTCTGCTAACCATCGCCAGTACACCGCTGACGCTTGGCATCGCGTTGCTGGCGTTTGGTGCATTCCTCGGCTCACTCGATGTCGCGATGAACATTCATGCGGTCGATGTCGAGCGCGCGGAAGCTCGACCGTTGATGTCGGGCTTTCGCGCGCTGCTCGACTGGAGTGCCTTGCTCGTCACCGGTACCGGACTGGTTTCCGCCGCGCACGGAGGGCTGGGCTATATCTTCTTCTCGATCGCCATGACCGCCGGCCGGTTCGGCGGTGACGCGCTCACCGCGCGCATCGGCGACCGCGCGACTATGTTCTGGGAAGGACTGCTCGCAACAGTCGGTTTCGTCGTGCTGCTGACTGCACCGACCGCACCGCTCGCAATGAGCGGATTTGTGCTGATTGGTCTCGGCGCTTCGAATGTCGTGCCAGTGTTATTCCGGCGCGCCGGGTCGCAGTGCGCAATGCCTTCAACGCTTGCGGTTGCTGCAATCACGACGACGGGTTATGCCGGGCATCTCGCCGGACCTGCTGGCGTGGGCTTCATTGCCAAGGCTGTCGGATTGCCGACTGCCTTCTGGGTATTAGCCGCGATGTTCTGTCTCGTTCCTGCATGCGCCCACATGGCAACACGGCGGCTTCCACAGGACTGCTCATGAAAATTGCCCACGTTGCCTTGTGGACGCGCGATCTCGACGAGGCTGCCCTGTTCTGGCGTCGATATTTCGACGCCGATGTTGGCGCGGCCTATCAGAGCAAACGCCGGCCCGGATTCGTCTCACGCTTCGTGAGATTACGGGGCGACCAGACCATGATCGAATTGATGACAGGTCCCTGGATCGCGGATGGTTCGCCAATGGACCGCGTCGGCTGGGACCATCTCGCCATTTGCCTTGGAGACTCGGTTGCGGTTGATGAACTGGCCAAGCGCTGCCAAGCCGATGGCTTACTCATATCAGCGCCTCGAACCACGGGCGATGGATTTTATGAAGCGGTAATCGCAACACCAGACGGCACGCGGATCGAGATTACTGACTAACGGCGCGTGACACAATGGATCCGATATTGGCGCAAAGGATGACAGAGGCCTCGATGCCTCGTCCCACGCGATTATTAATCAGTAGACCAACGTAATTGAGTATTCGCTAACACATGGAACAAACGTAAATACAGCGAACGGCTGTGGCATAACGGCCATGGTTAACGCTGCAACGGTAGGTGATCCTGCGTAGAGGCATTGCCCGGCGACGGCGGGGGGATAAATCGAGCTACTCCGGACGGCATCCCCTGGCAGCGCTAGTGGCCCACGAGCGGCTTAATGAGCAAAGTCGCTCGTGAGAAGAGCATGGGATGCACGAATTTCAACGGCTGGCGCCTGCGCTCCGGCGCCCCAGCGTCAAGAGCCGATGGCCGCGGGATCCATCCACACGGCCTCCCAGACATGATCGTCCAGATCGGCGAGGGCGCGGTTATACATGAATCCCAAGTCCTGCTTCGGGTTGATGTCCGCGGTGCCGCCACATTCCACCGCTGCATCGTTCATTCGATCCACAGCCTCCTTGCTGTCGCAAGTCAGTGCCAGCATCACTTCGCTCGATCCGCTTTGCGGAAGCGGACGGTTGGTAAAGGTTTGCCACTTTGCGTGCGTGAGCAGCATCACGAAGATCGACTCGCTCCATACCATGCAGGCGGCGGTGTCATCGGTGAATTGCGGATTGTTCTTGAAACCCAAGGCCTCATAGAAGGCTTTGGACTTCTGCAGGTCTGCGACCGGAAGGTTCACAAAGATCGACTTGGTCATGACAGGTCTCCCCAGTTAAGGACAAGCACTGCGCTTGCCTGTCTAAAAGATACAGGCGCGAGGACTGTTGGCGCATTGACTTTTGGTAAGACGCCATTCAGCTCATCCGACACCGAGGGCAATGGCCTTCCTCAGACGGCTCAGGCTCTCCGGAGTAATGCCGAGCCAGGCCGCAATGTGGTGCTGCTTCAGGCGCCTGTGCAGATCGGGTTCACTGTTGATGAAGTCGCGATAGCGCTTCATCGCGCTGTCGTGGCGAAAGGCGATCTCGACCGGCTCCTTTTCGATGATCCAGTGGCGTTCCATGTAATGGATGTAGAACGCTGCGATATCGGGAAACCTGGTCGTCAACGATCGGAACGCGGCGAACTCGTACTCGAGAACACTGCAGTCTTCAATGGCGGTGATCGTAAACTGGCCGGGTTTGCCCAGCAGCGTCGCACTGACGGAGCCCGCGATCCGGCCTTCCGGAAAGAAGTACTTGATGACCATGTCCCCGTCCGGGCCGACATGGTGTTGGAAGAACAGGCCCTCGAGGACAAAGGCGAACCGTGTCGGCACTTCGCCCGCGACGACGAACGACTCATCCTTCCGGTATTGCCGGGGGTGCAGCAACGAAGCCCAGGCCCGCTCTGCCTCGTCGGAGATGGCGGAGTAGGTTCGGATCATCTTGAAGAACGCTTCCGTATCCACTCGACCACTCTCCTGGTTTGCCATGCGCACCGCCAAGGTTACACCGCGCTCGCGCTCACTTCTTCCCATCGACCACCGCGACGACCTCGTCGCGCGTGTACTCCTTGTTCGCAAGCGCGCCCGCCGGCGTCTTCGCAAGCACGGCGTCGAGTTCGTCCGGCTTCACTTCGAGCACCGGCATGCGGATATCGTGCGGCACCTTCTTGCCGGCCAGGATCTGTTGCGTGACCCAGAACGCGAACGTCGACGCGCCCGGCGGAATCGTCACCGACATCGTCTCGTAGCCGGCCTTCTTCTGATCGGCCCACCATGCAAGCTCTTCCTGACGGTTGCCGAGAATGATAATCGGCGTCGGCCGTCCTGCGGCCTTGATTGCCTGCGCGGCGCCGAATCCGTCGCCGCCCTGGGTGACGACACCGTCGATCTTCGGCAACGTCGGCAAGATGCCTGCCACCTGCTTTTGCGCCACGGTCTGCGTCCAGTCGCCATGTACCGAGCCGACGATCTTCAGCCCCGGATACTTCTTCAGTTCATCCACGACGCCCTGGTGAATCTCGTCGTCCACCGAAACGCCCGCGAGCCCGCGTATTTCCAGCAGGTTGCCCTTGCCGTTCAAACGCTTCGCCAGATAATCGACCTGCATGCGGCCCATGCCCTGGAAATCGACCGCGATCCGATACGCGCACGGCTCGGTCGCGATTCCGTCGAACGATACGACCGTCACGCCCGCCCCGCACGCCTGCTTGATCACGCCGTTGAGCGCGGTCGGCGAAACGGCATCGACGGCAATCGCCTTGTAGCCTTGCAGGATCAGGTTCTGGATCTGCTGGACCTGCTCGGTCGCCTGACTCTCGGCCGTCGTGAAGCTGGGCGCGGCCGCGACGATCTTCTGCTTCACCGCGGGATCGGCCACGTTCGACCAGCTCTTGAGCATCTGCTGGCGCCAGCTGTTGCCCGCATAGTTGTTCGACAGCGCGATCTTCATCGACGACGTATCGCCGGTTGCGACCTGCGCCGATGCGCCCACCGATGCCGCGGCCAGACACAGCGCCACCGCGATTGCTGACATCTTCATGTTCGTCTCCGGTTTTTGATGTTGTGACGTTACCGCCCCGCGCCGCGCACACCGACGTGAAGCGAATAGATCGACGAGGTCGCTGCAATAAACAGCCGATTGCGGTGGATGCCGCCGAACGTAAGATTTGCGACCACCTCGGGAATCAGGATCTTGCCGAGCAGGGTCCCGTCCGGCGCATGGCAATGCACGCCGTCTTCCGCGCTCGTCCACACGTTGCCGTGCTCGTCCACGCGCATGCCGTCCGGCACGCCGCTCTGCATTTCGATGAAGACGCGTCCGTTGCGCAAACGGCCCTCGCCCGCCACGTCGAACACGCGGATATGACGCGGCGCCCTGTCGTCGTGCGACGCGCCGGAATCGGCGATATAGAGGCGCGATTCATCCGGCGAGAACGCGAGACCGTTCGGCTTCACGAAGTCGTCGCTGACCAGTTCCACACGCGTAGTGTCCGGCGAAATGCGATACACGTTACAGCGGCCGATCTCGCTCTCCGCCCGATACCCTTCGTAGTCGCTTAGGATTCCGTAATCAGGATCTGTGAACCAGATGCTGCCGTTCGAATCGACGATGACATCGTTCGGAGAATTCAGCCGCTTGCCTTCGAAATGCGACGCCAGCACGCTCACGCTGCCGTCATGTTCGGTGCGCGTCACGCGCCGCGCGCCGTGCTCGCAACTGACGAGCCGGCCTTCACGATCGCGCGTATTGCCGTTGCTGTAGTTCGACGGCGCGCGAAACGCGCCGACGCCCATGCCCGGCGCCCAGCGCAACATCCGGTTGTTGGGTATATCGCTCCAGATGAGCAGGTCCGTTGCCGGGAAATACACCGGCCCTTCGGCCCACAGGCATTCGTCTGTCAGGCGGCTCAGGAATGCATTGGGCTGAAGCAGCCGCCTGAACCGCGGATCATGCACTTCGTAGTCGCTGGATTTCATGTCTCCTCTCGTTCTCGATATGAACCGGAAAAGCGGTCGACGCCTCTTCACCGCACCGTCTTTCCACCGGCCGCGACCGTCACCGCGATGATGAGCACGCCATAGACGATCGAGCGCACGCCCGCATCCGCGCCGAGCGCGTTGAGCGCGGCGTTCGTAAGAAACAGGAACATCGACGCGCCCCACACGCCGACGATCGTCGCCTTGCCGCCGGCAACCAGCGTGCCGCCGATCACGACCACGGCAATCGAAATCAGCATGTACTCGACGCCCATGTCGAGCGACGCGCCGCCCGAGGTCGCCGCGAGCAGAAGCGCCGTGAGCGCCGCGATCATCGAGCACAGCACATACGCGACGCAGCGCGTGCGATGCACGTCGACGCCCGCGAGCCACGCGGCGCGTGCGTTCTGTCCGATCGCCGACAGCTTGCGGCCGTACACCGCGCGATGCAGCAGCACCGCCAGCGCGGCCGACAGCGCCAATGCAAGAAGCGCGATATACGGCACGTTGAGGAACCGGCCGGTCGCGAACGCACCGAGCGCGGGCGGCGGCGGCGGAAGCTGCCGCCCTTGCGTAATCGCAATCGACTGAATGATGAAGCTCGACGACAGCGTCGCGATGATCGGCGGAATGCGCAGCAGCCTGATCAGCATGTAATTCGCGAGGCCCACCGCGACACCCACGCCGAGCGCGGCCACGACGCCGAGCACGATTCGCCCGTCTGCTCCGCCCATGACATGCATGCCGATCACGCCCGCGAGCGCGATGGTCGACGGCACCGAGAGGTCGATGTTGCCGACGCCCGACGTGATCACGAGCATCTGCCCGAGACCGACGAGCACCATGAACACGCCGTAGGTGAGTGCCGTCTGCGCGACATTGCTGGCAATGCCGAAGCCGAACACGCCGACGATGCCGAGCCACACCAGCACCGCGCCGACGAACGACCACGCCCACGGCGCCTGAACGCTGCGCAAGCGCGACCACGCGGTGTCGTCTGCGCCGATTGTCCTGCCGGTTACCTGCGATTTCATTGGCGCTCCCCGCGTTGCAGCAGCACGCGCAGCGACAGCACGACGACGAGGATCGCGCCCTGCATGCCGACCTGCCAGTCCGCCGAGATATTGAGGAAGGCGAGGAACGACGCCGCGAGCGTCAGCGTGATTGCACCGAGCACCGCGCCGATCACCGACACGCGTCCGCCGATAAATTCGCCGCCGCCGAGTATCACCGCCGCAATGGACAGCAGCGTGTAGCGCAGCGCGAGATTGGCGTCGGCGGAAGTCGTGAGGCCGAGCAGCGACAGCCCCGACAGCACGCCGAAGATCCCCGCGATGCCGTACAGCGTCGCCTTGCTGCGCACGAGCGACCAGCCGAAGCGGCGCATCGCGCGCGGATTGCCGCCCGCGCCGCGGATGCGCACGCCGGCCGAAGTGCGCATGAGCAGCACGTGCCCGATGATCGCGACCACGACCGACCACACGATCGGCGCCGCGATGAGCGGCGTCTGATAGTTCATGGCGGTGCCGAGCCAGCCGGGACTCGTGCCGCCCGGCGAAGGCAGCAGCACGATCGCGAGGCCGCTCCACACGAACGACAGACCGAGCGTGACGACAATCGACGGAATCTGCCGCAGCTCGATCAGCGCGCCGACTGCCGCATACGCGAGCACGCAGCCGATCAGCGCGAGCGCGCCGAGCCACGGCTCTTTAACGAGCAGCGTCGCGCCGATGCACGCCACGAGGCTCACAAAAGAGCCGATCGACAGATCGAGGTCGTTCACGGTGATGATCGCGAGCTGCGCGAGCGTCGCGAGCACGATCGGCACCGCCAGATTGAGCAGCAGGCTGGAGCCGAAATAGCTCATCACCGCGGGCTGCATGATGAGAATGGGCACGAGCACCGCGATCAGCGAGATTGCAGGAAGCAGCGCGCGTAGGCGGGCCTGCGTGCTCTGGATCGAAAACCGCGCGGGCGTCATGCGGCCTGCTCCTCGAAGCTGGCTGCCAGCAGTGCTTCTTCCGTGCATTCGTCGGCGGTGAGCACGCGCGTGACGGCGGCCGAGCGGAACACATAGGTGCGGTCGCAATGCGACAGCTCTTCGTTTTCGGTCGTGTACCAGATGAAGGTCCGGCCCCTTTGCGCTTCGTCGTGAACGAGCTGATAGATGTCGCGCTTCGTGCCGACATCCACGCCGCGCGTGGGATCGTCCATCAGGATCAGCGCCGCATCCGATGCGAGCGCGCGGGCGAACAGCACTTTCTGCTGATTGCCGCCGGACAGCGACAGAATGCCCGCGCTCATCGGCGCGCCGCGTATGCCGATCTTCGCGCGCCACGCTTCGACGAGCGCGCGCGCCGCCGCGCGATCGACCAGACCGCGCTTCGGCGTCGCGCCGCCGAAAAGCCAGCGCACGTCGAGGTTCTGCGCGATCGACCAGACCGGAAACACGCCGTCTCGGCCGCGATCGCCCGCGACGAAAGCGGCTTTCACGCGCCCTGCGCCGCGCCGCGTCGCAGCCTCGTAGATCGACAGCAACGCTTCGGTCTGACCCTGGCCGGCGAGTCCCGCAAAGCCGACGATCTCGCCGCGCGACGCTTCTATCAAAGTCCGCTTATGCGCGCCGACATTCCAGCGAAAAGCGCGCTCGGCGCCGCTCGCGTCGCGCACGCGCGCGGCAGAAGGCGTCTTGTCCGCTTCGAGCTGCTGACCCATCGCCTGGATGATCGCCGCGCGGCTCACCGCGTCGCGCGGCAGCACGCCGACAATTGCGCCGTCGCGCATCACGACCACGCGATCCGCGACGCGCTCGATTTCGCCGAGCATGTGCGTGATCAGCACGCAGGTGATGCCCGATTGCGCGGCGCGACGCACGAACGCGAGCAACTGGTCGGCCGTATGCGCATCGAGCGACGATGTCGGCTCGTCCAGAATCACGAGGCGCACCGGCGCGTCGGTCACGGTAAAGCCGCGCGCGATTTCGACCATCTGCTGTTGCGTGAGCGTCAGATCGGAAACCAGCTCATTGCCCTTCAGTCCATTGCCCGGAAAGATTTCTTCGAGCTTCTCGCGCATCAACGCGGTGGCCTTGCGGCGCCAGCCGGCCCCGCGCAATTGCGGATGCACGATCGTCATGTTTTCGGCGACGGTCAGGTTCGCGCACAGCGACAACTCCTGGAACACGCAGCGCACGCCTGCATCGCGCGCGGCGTTCGCGTCGTAATGCGGCGCCGGTTGTCCCTCCACGTCGATGCGTCCCTGCGTCGGCGCATAAACGCCCGCCAGCACCGCCATGAGCGTGGATTTGCCCGCGCCGTTATGTCCCGCGATGCCGACGCATTCTCCGCGCATGAACGCGAAGTCGATGTCGGCGAGCGCGCGAACCCGGCCGAAGGTCTTGCCGATGCCTTCAAAGCGAATCAGCGCGCCCGGCTGAGCGTTGCTTGATGTTGCGCCCATTCACATGCCTCCATGCGTGGCGTCGCGCGCGTGCTTACTTTTTGTCGAGCAAGGCCACGGTTTGCGGCAACGTGTAGGTGACGTCGGCGATACCGCCTTTCGGCGTCGCGGCGAGCTTCGCCGGCAACTCCTGTTGCGAGATCGCGAGCAGCGGTACGTTGATGGTCACGTCCTTGGGGATAGGCTTGCCCGCGAGAACCTGCTGCGCGACCCAGAACGCGAACGAGACCGCGCCCGGCGGGTTCGACAGCGAGCGCGACTGGTAGCCCGTTTTCGTCTGCTCGCTCCACCATTCGAGTTCCGGATAGGTGCTGCCGATGATCATGGGCGGCGCGGGACGATTGGCGGCCTTGAACGCCTGCGCGATGCCGAACGACATCTCGCCTTCGGTCGCGACGCCGTCGACTTGCGGCAGCGTCGGCAGAATCCCGGCGACGGCCTTTTGCGCGACCGATTGCGTCCAGTCGCCGTTCACCGAGCCGACGAGCTTGAGACCTGGATGTTTCCTGAGTCCGTCGAGCACGCCTTCATGCATCAGGTTGTCGACGGAAATGCCGGCCACGCCGCGCACTTCGAGAATGTTGCCTTTGCCGTTCAGCCGCGCTGCCAGATAATCGACGCCCTGCTCGGCCCAGCCCTTGAAGTCGAAGTTCACGCGATACGCACACGGTTCGTCGACCACGCCGTCGAACGACACGACGACGATGCCCGCGGCGCACGCTTTCTTGATCGTACCGTTGAGCGCGGTGGGCGATACCGCGTCGATCACGATCGCGTTATAACCTTGCAGAATCAGGTTCTGCACCTGCTGCGCCTGTTCGGTCACCTGATTTTCCGCGGTGGTGAACGCCGGCGCGGCGGCGATTTTCTTGTCGCTCACCGCTTGTTGGGCAATCGCGTTCCAGCTCTTGAGCATCGACTGCCGCCAGGCATTGCCGGCGAAGCTGTTCGATAACGCGATTTTCTTTTGCGACGTGTCGCCCGTGGCGACCTGTGCGTGCGCCGCGCTGCCGAGCATGCATGCGACAAGTGCGAGCGCGGCCCTGACCTTCATTCCTTTACGGAACATCCTGTCATCTCCTTTCGTTTTTTTTCGCGCGCCGTGACTTGATCGACAACGCGCCGTTCGCCAGTCTGCGTTGATTCGTGCTGCGGTCAGGCCAATCGGTTTTGGTCAGGCCACCGATTGCGGAGCCAGTATAGCGACTGGTGTGAGCGTGTGCAATTCCGTTTAGTTACCGGTAACGATGGCGGCGCCGGCAGGCGTGCCGGCAGTTGGGGCGGCCAGCACGCTCATCGTCTTCCCGTTGTCACGCGAGTGACACCGCGTCGTGCGCGCTGCCCGCGTGCACTCGCGACGGCGCGGCGCTCAGCGACCGCCAGCGCAGATAGCTGCGATCCAGCGCGGCAATATCGCTGCAACCGAGCAGACCCAGCCCGCGGTCCACTTCCGTTTGCAATATCTGGATCGCGCGCGCGGCGCCCGGCTGGCCGCCCGCGCTCAGGCCATAGGTCGTCGCCCGGCCAAGCAGTACGGCATCGGCGCCCAGCGCCACGGCCTTCAGGATGTCGGAGCCACGGCGAAATCCGCCGTCGAGCATCACAGCGAGTCGGCCGCGCACCTGATCGACGACCTCCGGCAGCACGTCCATCGCGGACACCGCGCCATCGAGCTGCCGGCCGCCGTGATTCGACAGCACGATCCCGTCGACACCCGCCTCGATCGCGCGCAGCGCGTCCGGCGCACCGAGCACGCCCTTCACGACGAGGCGCTTCGGCCACAGATCGCGCAGCCAGCGGATGTCGTCCCAGGACAGCGACGGATCGAGCTGCTGACCCAGCGTAATCGTCGCGCCCTTCACGCTGGTCTGCCCCGGCGGCAACAGGTCGCCGAGATTGGCGAAGCGCGGCATCCCGCTCGGCCAGAGCACATTGCTCATCCAGCGCGGATGACCCAGCACGTCGAACTTGTTGCGCCAGTCGAGCATCAACGGTTTGATGTAGTTGCGCAGATCCCATTCGCGTTTGCCGAACACGGCGCTGTCCGTCGTGACGACCAGCGCTTCGATTCCGGCCGCAAGCGAGCGTTGCGCAAGCTTCGCGACGAACTCGCGCGTGCGGTACATGTAGACCTGCATCCACACGCGGCCGCCCGCGCGTTGCACGACCTCTTCGAGCGCGACCGTCGACGCATTGCTCAGCACGAACGGAATGCCGGCCGCCGCCGCGGCGCTCGCGAGCTGCACGTCGCCCTCGCGGAACATCAGTCCGCTGTAGCCCGTCGGGCCGATCATGAACGGCGACGCCGTGCGCTGACCAAACAGCGTGCTGCTCTGGTTGCGGTGTTCGACATTGACGAGCGTGCGCGGCAAAAACGCGATTTCGTCGAACACGTCCCGATTGCGGCGCAGCGTCGCCTCCGTTTCAGCGCCGCCTTCGATATATTCGAAACAGAAATTAGGCAGCCGCCTGCGTGCCATTGCGCGCAGATCGTCGATGCTGTGCGCGCGGCTCACGTCGCGGCCTGAATAAAGGCGGCGTTTCAATACAGCTCTCCTCTTCTATGCGTCTCGCTGGCGTGCATGCGTTTCCCGGTGACCATGCTCAGGTCACCACGCCGACCTGCCAGGGCACGAACTCGCTTTGCCCATAGCCGTGCAGCTCGCTCTTCGAGCGCGTGCCGGATGCGCAGTCGAGCATCATCCGGAAAATCGCTTCGCCGAGCTCGTCGATGGTCGCGCTTCCGTCCACAACGCCGCCGCAATTGAGGTCGATGTCGTCCTCCTGCCGCTCCCACAGCGCGGTGTTGGTAGCGAGCTTCAGCGAAGGTGACGGCGCGCATCCATATGCGGAGCCTCGCCCGGTCGTGAAGCAGATCAGGTTCGCGCCCGACGCGACCTGCCCCGTCGCCGACACGGGGTCGTAGCCGGGCGAGTCCATGAATACGAAGCCCTTTGCATCGATAGGCTGCGCATATTCGTAGACCTCGACGAGGTTCGTCGTGCCGCCCTTCGCGACCGCGCCGAGCGATTTTTCGAGGATCGTCGTCAAGCCGCCCGCCTTGTTGCCGGCCGACGGGTTGTTGTCGAGCGCGCCGCCGTTGCGCGTGCAGTAGTCCTGCCACCATGCGATCCGCGCGAGCAGCTTGTCGCCCACCGCCTGGCTCGTGGCGCGGCGCGTCAGCAGGTGCTCGGCGCCGTAGATCTCCGGCGTCTCCGAGAGGATCGCGGTGCCGCCATGCCGCACCAGCCGGTCGACCGCGGCGCCGAGCGCGGGATTCGCGGAAATGCCGGAATAGCCGTCGGAACCGCCGCACTGAAGACCAACGCACAGATGCGACGCGGGCACCGGCACGCGTTCAACGCGGTTCGCGTCGGCGAGCATCTCTTTGACAAGCGCGACGCCACGCTCGATCGTCTTGCGCGTGCCGCCGCTGTCCTGAATCGTGAAGCTGCGCAGCTTCGTCGCTTTGCCGGCCGGGCCGGCCGCTTCCAGCACGCCGTCGATCTGGTTCGTTTCGCAGCCGAGTCCGACGAACACGACCGACGCGAAGTTCGGATGCACGGCGTAGCCGGCCAACGTGCGGCGCAATACGGCGATGCCTTCTCCCTGCATGTCGATGCCGCAGCCAAGTCCGTGCGTCAACGCGACGACGCCATCCACGTTCGGGAAGTCGGCGAGCGCTTCGGGGCGCACGTCGCGCCTGAAGTGATCGGCGATCGCGCGCGCGACCGTGGCCGAACAGTTCACACTCGTCAGGATACCGATGTAATTGCGAGTCGCCACGCGGCCGTCGTCGCGGCGAATGCCCATGAAGTGCGCCGGCTCGGCCACGTACTCGGTCGGATGCGTGTCGACGCCGAACGCGTGATCGCGCGAGAACTCGGACATGCCGAGGTTGTGCACGTGCACGTGCTGGCCGCGCGCGATCGCTTCGCGCGCCACACCGATAATCTGGTTGTAGCGCTTGACCGGTTCGCCCTTCGCAATGTCGCGCGTGGCGACCTTGTGGCCGGGCGGAACGAGTCCCGTCACGACCAGTCGTTCCGCGTCGATGCGCGTGCCGGGCAGGAGCTGCCGGGTCGCGATGATCACATCGTCGTTCGGATGCAGACGAATCACCTGGGGCGCGCTGCTAGCTTGAGTCAACATAAGAAGGCCTCGAATGGAATGGATGGCGGGCCGCTACCCGACTGCCGGCTACGTCAGACTGTCGAGCTCACACGCGTCGATGCGTCCTCGGTATCGGAAGCCATGGACAGCGGTTCGATGCGCCCCACGATCACCAGATAGCTGAACGCGCCGAGAAAGCAGAAGCCGCCGGCCACGACGAGCGGAATCGTGAACGAGCCCTTGGTCATCGCGACCATCACGCCGGTGAAAGTCGTGATCACGATGCCGGCCAGGTTCGACGCAAAGTTCTGAATGCCGCCGATCGACGCGACATGGTCCGGCGTCGGCGCGACATCGCCCGGCAGCGACCAGATGCTGGCCGCGGCGAACGCGAGGCTGCCGTAGGCGATGCCGAAGAACGCGAGCATCAGATAAACGTTCGCCGTGAATGCCGACAGCGTGATCACCGACGACAACAGCATGCCGCCGACCATGCAGGTCTTGCGCGCAGCGGTCAGGCTCCAGCCGCGCCGGAACAGCGCATCCGACACATAGCCGCCGAGCCAGCCGCCGGGGATCGAGATCAGCGCCGGAATCATCCCGAGCGTGCCGAGCGATTTCAGCGAGAAGCCGCGCGTCTGCACGAGATAGCTCGGAAACCAGGTGATGAAAAAATAGATCACGAAATTCAGGCAAAAGAAGCCGAGCATCATTCCCCACAGCGTGCGGTGGCGAAACAGCGAGCTCCAGGTGACGCGTTGGCGTTGGCCTTGGCCGGCGACGTTGGGCGCGCTGGCGGCCGCCTTCGAGCTGCCCGTATCGAGCGGCTCGGGGTTTCGATAGATCACGAACCAGCCGAGAATCCACACCGCGCCGAGCGCACCGGTGATGACGAACGCCGCTTTCCAGCCGACCGAGCTGATGATCAGCGCGACGACCGGAATCGACAGCGCGGAGCCCACACGCGAGCCGCTATCGAAGATGCTCGTCGCGAGCGCGCGCTCCTTGACGGGAAACCACTGGCTCACGAGCTTCGCGCACGACGGATACGCGCCCGCCTCGCCGACGCCGAGCAGCAGCCGGCAGCCGAACATGCCCGCCACGCTGCTGGTGGCCGCGGTCAGCGCGGTGAACACGGACCACCAGCCGACGGCGAGCGGCAACGCAATGCGTGCGCCGACGCGATCAACGAACCAGCCGAACGGCATCTGCATCAACGCGTAAGTCCAGAAAAAGCCGCTCAGGATGAAGCCCATCTGCGCCGGTCCGATGCCGAGCGCCTTTTCGATCTCGGGCGCTGCGACCGCCAGATTCGCGCGATCGATGTAGTTCACCGCAATCGCCAGAAAGCTTAGAAAAATCACCACCCAACGCATTTTGCGCATAGCTTGTCTCCTCCATTATCGAATATGGGACCGGTTCCCTAACCGCGCGCAATGCGGGCCATCGTGCGATTGGGGCGCGCAGCAGATCGCCGTTGCGCGGTACCCGCGCCGCACTCAAGAACTTGTCTGGCCTTACCAGATCCGACAAATTAAAATGCGGCTGGGCCAGTGGTCAAGCCAATTTTGGGGAAATTCGGGAAATCCCCGGGTTGGACACACCTCTCGCGTTGCGCCGCGTTTGGTCGTTTGCGGGCAGCGCGCTTCGATCTACAATCGGCGCTCGCCTCAACGGCGCGTACCCACGCCAGCGCGCCACCTCCCCAGGACAGCTTGTGACAGACAAACCCGCCGACCCTCGCCGCCTCTATCTGCAGATCGCGGAAAAGCTGCGCGATCTGATTGCGCAGCCGGAGTTCGCCCCGAACGGCCGCTTGCCTTCGGAGCGCGCGCTCGCGGCAACGCTGGCCGTGTCGCGCCCGTCGGTACGCGAGGCGCTGGTTGCGCTGGAACTGGAAGGGCTCGTCGAAATCCGTATGGGCTCGGGCGTCTACGTGTGCCCCACGCCACCGACGCATGGCAAGGAGCCCTTGTCGCGCGCCGAACTCGGCGACAGCCTGCTCGACATCATGGGGGCGCGCTGTGTGATTGAAGGCTCGATCGCGGCGAGCGTCGCCCCGTTTTGCAAAGCGAAGGACCTGAAGCACCTGCGCGGGCTGTACGAAGAAATGCAGCGCGAAGTCTCGGCGGGACGGATTCCGGTCGCCGCCGACCGCGCATTTCATCTCGCGATCGCACAGATGACCGGCAACGAAGTGCTCGTGCGCACCGTCAGTTCACTGTTCGATGCGCGGCATAGTCCGCTGTCCGAAAAGCTGCGCGGCCATTTTGAAAACGAGAGCACTTGGGGCGCGGTTCCTGACGAGCATCGCGTGATCCTCGAAGCGCTCGAAGCGCATGATCCGATCCAGGCTCAGGCGAGCATGCAGCGTCACCTGAAGATGTCGCTGGAACGGGTGATCGCCGGCGGGCGGCCAAATGCGCAGCGGCGCTGAAAGCAACGGCCAATGCATACCCAACGGCAGTTTGTCGTTGACGCATTGCGGAAAGCTTTTTTCGAGCAGGCTTCGCGTGAACCTCGATGCCGGGCTCGCGGCGGTCGGGCCGGGCGCCCATCACTGGGAACTCGCCGATGCGAGCGGCTCGGCCTCGTGCTCGGCCATCCGCGTGAGCCATTGCTCGAATGCGGCCACGGCATTGTCGTCGACGCGTCCCGTACTTCTCACCAGCATGTAGTCGTCGGCGCGCCAGGCCGGTGTGGCGATGGGGCACACAAGACGCCCCTCTGCAAGATCGCGCCTGATTAGCGGCAGTGATGCCAGCGCCACGCCAAGACCTTCCACGGCTGCACCGAGTTGGAGATTCACGTGGTCGAACTCGGCATGACGGGCGGCCCGCAAGTCGGACGCGCCGGCTTCCTTCAACCAGTGAGACCAGGCCGCACGCGTCGTGGCGGAGTGCAGCAAGGTGTGATGGCGCAGATCGGTCACGACCTGAATGGGCCGCTGACGCAGCAGTGCCGGGCTGCAGGCAGGCACGCGCAAGTCGGGCATCAATGGACGGGAGACCACGCCGGCGCCCTCTTCCGGTCCCGAACGCACGCCGATATCAAAGGCGTCACCGACGTAGCGCAACTTTCGCGAGGTAGTCGACACCCTCACGTCCACCTCCGGATAACGCGCCTGGAAATCGGCGAGACGGGGCAGCAGCCAGCAGAGCGCGAAACTCATCGGCACATTCACTCGCACGACGCCCGATATCCGGTGTGTCGCGCGATTGTGGCGCAGACGCACCGCCGCCACGCCGAGGCGCTCGAACGCCTGGCTGACGTCGTTCAGCAGCGCGGCCCCCTCATCCGTCAACACAACGCCCCTCGGGCGGCGCTCGAACAGGGGCACGCCGAACCAGTCCTCGAGCAGTCTGATCTGTTTTCCCACGGCCCAATGAGTGACATGCAAAACCGTGGCGGCCTCCGCGAAGCTGCCATGACGTGCGACCGCCTCGAACACTCGCAATGCATTGAGCGGCGGAAGTTCGTCTCGTTTGTTTGCGACGCGTGGGCCTCTATTCATGACGTGACTTTTTCTCTCTGTTGCCGCGATATTAGCTCAGTTGAATCGCGCAATCGTGCGGCCATAAAATCGTCTGTCCAACTTTTATGCCCTGCACGCGCGCGCACTTGCGATGGGGCGAGGCGAGAACAATCGATATGCGTCCATCCGTTCTGGTCCCTTCAGCAGAAGGACGAAGTCCGCCGTCGCGCTCGCGCGTGCTGTGGCTCTCCTGTGTCGCGCACGCATTGCACGACGGCTATACGGACATGATCTACGCGTTGCTTCCGGTGTGGCAGGCGGACTTCGGTCTTGATTTCGCCGGCCTGGCCATCCTGCGCGGCATTTATGCCGGCACGATGGCGACGCTGCAAATCCCCGCCGGCCACCTGGCAAAGCAGTGGGGCAGCCGCGCTACGCTCGCGCTCGGTACGCTGCTCGCCGCACTGGGCTATGCGTTGGCGGGAATGTCGGGCGGCCTGGCTGGTTTGTGTGTGGCGCTGGCGATTTCGGGCAGCGGATCGAGCACCCAGCACCCCATCGCCTCGGGCGCGGTCGCGCGTGCGTATGACCGCGAGGCGAGAGGCCCTTTAAGCATCTACAACTTTTCCGGCGACCTCGGCAAATCCGCGTTGCCGGCCACCATTTCACTGCTCGTGACCATGATGTCGTGGCGTCATGCGTTGTGGGTTGTCGCCGCAGTGGGCTGCGTGACTGCCGCCGTCATCGCGCTATCTTTTCCCAACCTGGCGCGCCGCGAAACGCCGGACCGGAGCGCGCCTGCTCAGCGAAGCCCCGCTTCGGGGAAAGGGTTTTCGTGGCTATTCGCCATCGGCGTGCTCGATACTGCGGTGCGCATGGGACTTCTCACGTTCCTGCCGTTTCTGCTTAAGGCAAAAGGCGTATCGCCGCAACTGACGGGAACGGCGCTCGCGCTTGTATTCATCGGCGGTGCGGCCGGCAAATTCGTTTGTGGGTGGATCGGCGCGCGAGTGGGCGTCGTTCACACAGTACTCCTCACCGAGGGCGGCACGGCGGCGTGCATCGTCGCTGTGATGTTCCTGCCTCTGGCTTCGACTTTGGTGCTGCTGCCAATTCTCGGCATGATGCTCAATGGCACTTCCTCGGTCCTCTACGGAACCGTGCCGGACATGTGTCCTCCCGAGCGTACCGAGCGAGCGTTCGCCCTGTTCTATACCGGGACCATCGCGTCGGGCGCGTTGTCGCCGGTCCTGTATGGCTATCTCGGCGACAGGGTCGGTGTGCATGGCGCCACGGTCGCCACCGCGTTCACCGCCCTCGCGATTTTTCCGCTCGCGATCGCCCTTCGCTCGTATCTCAGCGACAACCGGAAGGAGGTCGATACCCATGACGATGTCTGATAGACCAACCATCGCCCTTGTGGGCCCCGGCGCAATCGGCACGACTGTCGCCGCGGCGCTGCATGAGGCAGGACGCAGGCCGACCATTTGCGGCCGTTCAGCGCACGAGCGCCTGACGCTCGAGTTCGACGGTGGTCAGATCGTGGTGCCCGGCCCAGTGCTGACCGATCCGCACGGCATCCGCGACAAATTCGATCTGGTGTTCGTTGCCGTGAAGTCGACGCAGACAGCGAGCGCGGCGCCGTGGCTCTCCGCACTGTGCGACGCGAGGACGGTTGTCTGCGTACTGCAAAACGGCGTCGAGCAGATCGACCTGTTCAAACCATTCGCGTCCAGTGGCGTTGTCTTGCCCTCCGTGGTGTGGTTCCCTGCGCAACGCGAATCGGCATCGTCGGTATGGTTGCGCGCGGCGCCGCGCCTCACCTTGCCGGACGTGCCGGCCGCCCGCGTGGTGGCTTCCGCCTTGCGCGGCACGCGGTGTTCCGTCGAGGTGGTGGACGATTTCGTTTCCGTCGCGTGGCGAAAGCTCCTGCAAAATGCAGTTGCCGGACTCATGGTGCTGACAGGACGCCGCGCCGGCATGTTTTCCAGGAGCGATATCACGACGCTGTCGCTCGCCTATTTGCGCGAATGTCTCGACGTCGCGCGTGCGGAAGGTGCGAAGCTCGGCGATGACGTTCCGCAGCAGATCGTCGACGGGTTTCATCGCTCGCCGCCGGATCTGGGCACATCCATTCTTGCGGATAGAGAGGCTAACCGCCCTCTCGAGTGGGACTGCCGGAACGGCGTCGTGCAGCGACGCGGCCGCTCGCACGGTATTGCTACGCCTATCAGCGATCTGCTCGTGCCGCTGCTCGCGGCCGCGAGTGACGGGCCCGGTTAGCCGTGCGCGGCTACGCGCCGTTGCACCCCGTTGCATCCCGTCGCAATGAACACTGCATTCCCGATTCAGCCACGCACCTTTGCAATTTTCGGAAGCGACTGCCGTTCGCGAATGAGGTTGATCAGCCGAAGCAAGGCGGGATGGTTGTAGCGACGACTACTGTAGTAGATATGCAAGGGGTCCTCCGCGCAGGCATGCTCTTCGAGGACCACTTTCAGAGTACGCCGCGCAAGCTCGTCGGCGATCCGCGCCTCAAGAACATACGCTATCCCCATTCCCGCCTTGCATGCACTGATGGTCGTCACCGTATCGTTGATCGTGATGACCCCGGGCACCCGGATAGACTTTTTCCTCCCTGCGACGTCGACTTCCCAGCGGTAGCTGGAATTGTCGCCGAGCAGAAGCTGCAGGCACTCGTGGTTCGCGAGTTCGCCGAGTTGGCGGGGCGTACCGTGCTTCCTCAGATACGCGGGCGACGCAACCATCACCCATCGCTGCGGGCGAGTGAGGGGCACTGCGATCATGTCTTCCGGAACATGATGACCGTAGCGAATTCCCGCGTCGTAACCTTCCGCGACGATATCGATCGGACGATTGTCGACAACCACTGTGAGCTGCACTCCGGGACACACTCGTGCGAATTCCGGCAACGCCGGTGCGATCAGCAGGTGAGCCGCATCTGCGAAAACATTCAGGCGAAGAGAACCTAGTCGCGCCGTTCCAGGCGCTGCGAAGCTTTCAAGTGCGGAGCCGATCTGGTTGAAGCCGTCCTGCAATCGCGAGGCGAGGTCGAGCCCCGCCTCCGTGGGCGACACCGCCCTGCTCGTGCGGTTCAGCAGCTTCGCGCCGAGCCGGTCTTCGAGCCGCCGCATTGCGTGACTGACAGCCGAGGGCGTTTGTCCTGCTTCAATGGCGGCGAGCCTGAAGCTTCCACATCGGACTATGGCGAGAAACAGCTTCAGGTCGGCGAAGTCGATGCGATCGTTCCTTGACATGGTGAATAGAATTCATCGGTTCAGTGAACCTGTTTCATTTTACGCCATGTCATTATTTTCCCGATTTGATACCTGCAGCGTGTGGCAGCCGCCGCGCGTCGACAGATCCGTTCGGAGGACAATGCCATGTCTCAACTTGAGCAGATACAGATAGCCGACCTGAAGGACACGAAAGTTCTCATTACCGGCGGGTCGACCGGAATAGGCGCGGCTGTTGTTCGGGCGTTCGCCGCCCAGGGCGCCCACGTGGTCGCGCATTTCAACGAAAGCGAAGCGGCTGCGCAAGCGCTGCGTGCGGAATCGCCGGACCGTATCCGTCTGGTTCAGGGTGACGTGAGCGAAGCGGGCGAGGCAGCGCGCGTCGTGCAGGAAGCGGCGGACTTGCTAGGCGGGCTCGATGGGCTCATTAATAACGCGGGCGGCATGCTGGGACGGTTGGCCTCCGTCAGCGCATCGGCGAGCCATTTCGAACAGGTCGTCAATCTCAACGCGAGATCGGTTTGGGAAGCAACGTCCGCGGCCTATCCGTTCCTGAAGGCGGCCGGCGGCTACGTCATCAATACGACGTCCATTGCGGCGCGCACAGGCGGCGGGGCGGGCGCGGTGCTCTACGCAGCGTCGAAAAGCTTTGTCAGCAGCTTGACTCGCGGCCACGCAAAGGAATTCGTGAATGACGGCATCCGGGTGAACGCGGTATCGCCGGGACTGATACAAACGCCCTTTCACGACAAATACACGCCGGCGCAAATTCGCGCTTCGCAGACAGCGACGGTGCCGATGGGCAGAGAAGGATTGCCGGAAGAATGCGTGGGCGCATTTCTGTTCCTCGCGTCCCGCGCAATGTCGGGATACGTCACTGGGCAAATTATCGAGGTCAACGGCGGGCAATTGATGCCATGAACGGAGAATCAGCATGAAACAACGGAAGTTCGGCAATACGGGAAGCAGTGTCTCCGAAATCGGATTCGGCGCCTGGGCAATCGGCGGCTCATGGGGCGACGTCGCAGAGAGCGACGCAAAGTCAGCGCTGCACGCGGCGCTCGACAACGGCACGACGTTCATCGATACGGCCGATGTCTATGGCGATGGCCGCTCGGAGCGAATCATCGCCGAGGTGCTCAACGAACGCACCGGTCCGCGCCCCTTTGTGGCGACCAAGGCGGGTCGCAGGCTTGACCCGCATCGGGCGGAAGGCTACACGGCGGCGAATCTGAATGCCTTCGTGGACCGGTCTTTGAAGAACCTGCACGTGGAGTGCCTCGATCTGGTGCAGCTTCACTGCCCGCCGACGGAGGTCTATTACCGGCCTGAAGTTTTCGATGCAATGGACCGCATGGTCGTATCGGGAAAAATTCGCGGCTATGGGGTGTCCGTCGAGAAAGTCGAAGAAGGGCTGAAGGCGATCGAATATCCGGGCGTGAAGTCGGTGCAGATCATCTACAACATCTTTCGACAGAGGCCGGCGCGATTCATTCAGCAAGCGCATGAAGGGGGCGTCGCCGTGATCGTGCGCGTGCCGCTCGCATCGGGGCTGCTCACCGGAAAGATGACGCGTGAGACGACGTTTGCGACCAATGATCATCGCCTTTTCAATCGAAACGGTGAGGCCTTCGACAAGGGCGAGACCTTCGCGGGCGTTCCTTATGAAATTGCGCTCGACGCCGTCGACGAAATTCGCTCGCTCGTTCCGCAGAATGCAACCATGGCGCAGTTTGCGCTGCGCTGGATTCTCATGAACGAGGGCGTGACGACCGTCATTCCCGGGGCGAAGAACGCGGCGCAAGCCAGGGCCAACAGTGAGGCGAGCGAGTTGCCGCCCTTGAGTGATTCGGCCATAGCTGTTCTTCGCGAGCTTTATCTGAAGAAGATTGCGCCTCACGTGCATCATCAGTGGTGAAGCTGCTGTTTGGGCCGCGCCGCGGGTCGGCGCGGTCCGAATTGCGGGGCCGGCTCTGCCGCGACACTCTGCCAGCTCTCTTCCGTGATTTCGAACTGCACCGGCCGTTAAGTCTTCCGCTTCTTCTGTTTCCTCCGATTCGCGTTCCGCGCCGTGATGGCAAGTGGCTTTCCGCCATTTGTCCGCCGCAGCACGCCCTATCAGCGCTCGCGGCTGCTGAATACCATTTCAACCCGCTAGCATGACTTCCGAGACCATTGATTAGCACTTAACCCACACATCAATTCCGATAGTCGGCATCCGCATAGGTAATGTCGGTTTCTGAAGGGAGATGGCCTTGTTTACTGCTAACGAGCTTGTCGGCACTGCACGGTTAGTCAAAAAGATTCTGGAATGGCCTGTTCATAAGTTCATCCCGGTTGCGATCAAGGCCGCGATTCTGCCGCGTCGCAACACCTCAATCTCGGATCAAAGATGGAATCGTGAATACCAATCCGGAGAGTGGGAATTTCTGTCCACTACAAAAGAGGTCGGCCGCTATAGCGTGATTCTCGGATATTGTCTGCACTTCAAACCGACGGCGCGCGTTCTCGACGTGGGGTGCGGTACGGGTATCCTTGCGCATTGGCTTTCAAGTGCCGCCATATCCAGCTACCTTGGTATTGATCTGTCGGCAGCCGCCATCGAGAAGGCTCGACAGTCGACCATCGAGGGAGCGGAGTTTGCTGTGGCCGATGTGACCGCGTTCAAGACCTCACGGCTGTTCGACGTCATCGTCTTTAATGAAATACTTTATTATCTTAGGACCCCTGAAGATGAAATGAGAAGATTGGCGCAGTCTCTTGCGCCTGGCGGGATATTTATTGTCAGCATGTGGCACCACGCCGATGGCGCAAGCACATGGAAACGGTTGCGGGCGGGATTCGAGGAACTTGATTGTGTCCGGATCGCGCACACTCCATCGGGACTCAAATGGAACGTGGCCGTGCTTAGACCACGTTGAATCTATCATCCCTTCAGGACGGCAGCACGTTCACCGTTCCCGATCTCGCGCCTGGCAACACCACCTCGACGATGCCGCGGTGATCGTCGGCCTGGACTCGGCGCAAATTCACACCACACTCTCAACGTCCGTGTATCGGGCGCGATGCTCGTTGGTTAGAACTTAAAGTTCACGCAGAAAGCGCCGTTAAGCAGTTTGCCACTGCTTGAATTGCCGTGAGCGATCACTTCGCCCCCCCATACCCCGGTGAAGCGGACGCAAAATATCGCTCTGTCGCCGGTCTCAAGGACGGCGAGCACGCCGTTGTCGTTGCCATTGGGCAGAATCTGACGAAGCACCAGCAACGAACCGGGCTCACCGGCGCTTGCTACGCTTCATCCGGGTCCATAACGGCTCCTACCCGTTTTACCTACTGCCTCAAGCCATCCCGCAGTCGCCGGGGCAAAAAATTTTACGCCCGCCACAATATTTGCGCGTCTGAAACGTCTTCAGACGCATGGAACCGCCCGCCACCTCGCACACGATGACCGAACGAGACAACGACATCACCGCGACCGTGGTCCGTGAGCGCAAGAGGCTCGTCAATTTCATCCGGCGACGAATACGCGATCCGGAAGATGCGGAAGACATCCTGCAGGATGTCTTCCAGGAATTTGTGCAGGCTTACCGGCTACCCGCTCCGATCGAGCAGGCAAGCGCGTGGCTTTTCCGTGCTGCGCGCAACCGCATTGTCGATCGTTTTCGCAAGAAGAGAGAGGAGCCTTTGGCAGATCTGCCAGCGGGCGAGGAAGAATCGAGCGGCGAGTATCGCCTCGACCTCGCCCTGCCGGCGCACGATGCAGGCCCTGAAGCGCTCTACGCTCGCGCTGTCTTGCTCAAGGCATTGCAGGGCGCACTCGATGAGTTGCCGGCCAATCAGCGTGAGGTATTCATCGCGCACGAGCTGGAGGGGCGGTCCTTTAAAGACATGGTGGCGGAGAGCGGCGTTGCGCTGAATACACTGCTTGCACGCAAACGCTATGCAGTGCTGCATCTGCGCGCCCGATTGCAGTCCATTTATGACGAACTGGGTATCTAGAGGAGTCGACGGATGAATTTTCGAATCAGATGTGCGGGGAAAGTGCTGCTCGTCGTGGTCGGCCTCGCCGTGCTTGGCTGGGTGGTCATGACGCTATGGAATTGGGTGATTCCGGCGTTATTCGTCGGCGCCCGTACGATCGACTTCGCGCATGCGTTGGGCTTGCTGGTTTTGAGCCGCATCCTGTTTGGCGGATTCCGCGGACACAGCGGCTGGCGCGATCGACGTCATTGGCGCAAATGGGAAGCCATGACGCCTGAGGAACGCGAGCACTTTCAGACCGCATGGCGATCGGCGCGCGCCCGTCGTACGGGCGACTGAACATGGCCGTGAAAGCAGGTCATGCCGTGTTTGCGTCACGGCGTGCGCTGAATGTGCAATCAAGCTCGCCGGAACAGCATAGCGTCGTACGTCCCCGCTGACGGTGGTAGGACATTGCCTGGCGCCTGAAACAACCATGAGCCGCCTCGCCCGAGGCTTCACCGACCCAACGATCCCGTCAAGGAGCGCACATGTCGCCGTCAAGCACAACCCTTCTGCGGCACCTTCACGAACAGAGCCAGACCGAAGTGATAGCTCGCGCGCAGGCGCAGTTTTGCGGTTCCACCGAGGAGTTCCTGACTCTCGCGGACGAATACGACACGCTCGCCCCTCGACTGCGTGGACGGTTCCTCGAAACGCTCGGGCTATCCAGCCACGATTTTGAATCGTCGCAAGGCGCTCCCCTCTCGTTAGCCGTGTCGGCGAAAACGGGCAAGTTTTTGCACAACATGGTGCTTTCGCACAGACCGGCTCGAATCCTGGAACTCGGCAGTTCCTGCGGCGTGTCCACGCTCTATCTTGCCGAGGCACTTCGCACGTTAGGCAGCGGAATGATTGTCGCGACTGAATGTGACGCAGCGAAGTGCGCTCTTCTTCAGGCCAACCTCAAGGCGGCGGGCCTGAGTGCCTATGTTGATCTTTGGGAAGGCGATGCGTTTCAGACCGTTGCGCGACTGGAAGGCGCCTTCGACATGGTGTTTATCGACGTATGGACCGACACCTATCTGGACCTATTCAAGCACACAGAGCGCCTGCTGCGCGCCGGATCCATCGTTCTCGCCAACAACATGTACACCGCCGAGGACGCCGTTCGGCCATACAAGCGCTACCTTGACGACAATCCGCGTTTTTCGACGACGACGCTGGACTCTGAATCCGGACTCGAGTTTACCGTTGCCGTTTCTTAAGCTAGCAGCGAAAGAGAAACCGCACCTTGCCGCAGTTCGCTGCAATGGTGACTCGATCCGACAAAACGCGCACGCTTATTTGATCACCTTGCGCCAGAATACGAGGTACGCGGCCGTGCCGGATGCGATAAGAAGGATTCCCCACATGGGGGCCATGCTGATGAGAACGGACGTGGCGGACATTTCATACTCCTGAGTAGTGCGATTGGCTTTCACAACACCGCTGATTCATTCGTGCGTACACGGCGCGACCGGCAAGTGCTGTGTTTTGGCGACGTATTCATGGTATCGCTCCGCCCGGCCGCATCCCTGTGGTCCCGTGTCGCACCGGCTTGCGCCAGATCAACTTTCGTCCCGTCGACATTCCGCTTCGCAATGCGCGATTCGCGGTTCCGAGGTCGAGGGCTTGGTTTTGCACCGTTCCCTTTCGGACTTGGTCAAGCTCAAATTGCAACAATGACCACCGAGGGCTGCCTCTCGCTATTCACGAGCCCATGGCATGGTGCCCGCATGCAGACACCCTACCCTCAGCGTCTCGCACCATTGCGCCGATACGGATACGTTCGACGAAATGCGTATGGCGGCCCACAGATCGAGCGCCTGCTTCCATGCAGAATCAGTGCGTCGCTCCGCGGCCTCGCACTGATCTCGTCTCCTGGGTACGCAATGAATTGGAAAAGCTTGCTGACTGAACTGCCGGTTTGGGCGATGGGCCGCCTGTCCCCGGCGCGATACGATCCGCGTCGCACCGAACCGCGCGAGATTCTCGTGCTCAGGCCGAACGATTTCGGTGAACTGCTCACCGCGACGCCGATCTTCGAGGCGCTCAAGAAACGCTTCCCCGCCACGCGTATCGTTGCCGGCATTGGCAGTTGGGGGCGGCCGGTTCTCGAGAACAATCCGTTCGTCGATGAGATCGTCGAACTGAATGCACCTTGGAACAACAAGATCGTCGAGAATCGCTCGCCGGGTGCTGTGATGCGCTTCCTGTTGCGATCGCCGCAAGTCGTCGCACTGCGCAAGCGCGGCGGATTCGACGTCGGAATCGATGTCCTCGGCAGTTACATGGGCGCACTATTGATGATGCGGCTCGGCGCTCGGTACCGCATCGGCGTGCGCGGCTATCGCGGCGGCCACAGCGGCTGTCATGCCTACATTGATTTCGCGCGCCGTCAATCCGGTCGCGCCGCACTGGCGCAAGCCGCGTTGCTGGGCGCAACCGAACTTCCCGACGCGCGCCCCCAGCTTTTCCTCACGGCAGCCGAACGAGCGAGCGCCGCAAGGATCTGGTCCGCCAGTTATCCTAACGATGGTACACGTTGGCGACTGCTCGTCGGCGTGGGTGCAGGTGTGTCCAGCAAAGCCTGGTCTCCCCGTCAGTTCGGCGCTGCGCTTTTACAGATCGCGTCTGCGCTCGAACAGGGCGGCGACCGGTGCGACATCGTCATAGTCGGCAGCGAGGCCGACAAACCACGCGCTGCAGAAGCCATCGCGGCTGCAGGCCCTCACGCGCGCGTGCGTTCGGTAGCGGGAGACGTGTCGATGCGAACTGTCTTCGCGCTCGCCGAGACAGCGAACGTCGTCCTGACCAATTCTTCAATGCTGATGCACGTGGCTGCCGCGTTCAATCGGCCGACCGTCGCCGTGCTGGGAGGCAGCATCACGAGGCCGATGGTTCACGATGCGATCTGGGGATACTCCGAACATTATCGGAGCGTCGCGCCCGACGTCTATGTGGAGGGCCAGCAGGAAACAAACTGGCCGGACGTCGAACGGGTCGTGAACGCGGTGCTGGACTCGTTGCAAACGCAACGGACACTCGCCGCTGTCGGTCAAGCCCAGCACGCCGTGCCGGGACGCGTGATATAGATACCGCCGCCGGGCGATACCACGCAGCTCAACCCACCGCCAACGCCCTTGTCGAGTTTTCCGAGTACGTCGCCCACGTGGCGCGTGAGCATGTCCTCAACGTGACACTTCGTTTTTGACCTGCTCGACCACACCCGCGCCGGGCGCATAGGTAACCGTAAAACCGTGCACGGCATGCGCAAATACAACAGCTTGCGCACTCAATCCCGCACGCGGCGCACCAGTTAACGCCGACGTATCAGAGATACAGCCTACCCCTCCCCCTTCAGTTTTCCAATAGCAGGCCGTTATTCCATCTGACGTGCGCCATGCGCATCTATAACCCTGACGCTGGAGCGAAATAAATCGGCGTTCCGGCGATCAGAATAATTAACGAGGAGTTAAGCCATCATGCTGTTGCGTCGAATCGCCATCTATGCCCTCAGCGCGTCCATCCTTGCTGGATGCGCGGTAGGCCGGACAACTGTCGATGTTTCCGCACCTCAAGGCACCAACCCCACGGCGGGCAAATACGTGCGAATCGATTCAGTTCAGGACAAGCGGACGTTTTCGGTCAAGCCCGCTAGCGCCGACATGGCGTCACTGGATCCGAATGAAGATTCGAGCGACGCGTCAAAAGCGCGTGCGATCGGCCGCAAAAGAAACGGTTATGGCAAAGCGCTGGGCGACGTGGTGCTGCCTCAAGGAAAGACGGCTTCCGGCCTCGTTGAAAGCGCACTGGCCACCGGCTTTCAGGATGCGGGCTACATTGTCGTGAAGCAGGGTGATCCGAACTTCGCGGCGGCCGCTCCGGTGACTGCACAGATCATCGATTTCTGGACGTGGTTCGAGCCCGGCTTCTGGTCCATTAAAACGAACCAGAAGTCCGAACTGCAGTTGTCGGGCGATGTCGGCGCTCTTCATGGTGAACAGACAATCAAGACGCGCGTGAGTGAATCAAAGCAGGTGGTGGTGTCCAGCGACTGGCAGGAGATCGTGGAAAAGGGCCTCGCGGCCATCACGCAGCGAACGAAGGAACTGGTCAGCGGTAAGTAGTTCCGCGAGAAGAGGCGCCCTCCCGTGCTCGTGAAGGCGACGGGAGGGTCGCCAGACTGTCTAGCAGCATCGCAGCGAAAAGTCTTCGATCAGCGAAGGGTATCCTCGAACGACCGGACCTTACGCGCCCCCATGCGCTGCTGGATCCGCCAGAGAAGCGGCGTGCGACAAGGCGGCTACGCGGACCTGATCAGTATGCGGCCTACTGACACACATAGCTTGCCGACGAGCCAACCGCGCCGCCAACGTACTGCACCGTCTGCGGGTACATGCAAAGGGCTCTGGATACGCTAGCGTCAGCGGAACTTACCTGGATCTGGGACGGCGCCTGCCCTTTCTCGACCCAGTTGCGCAGGGCCAGAAACATTTCGTCGCGTCCCGCCGCAGGCTGGGGCAACGGCATTTTCGCCGTGTTGATCGGGGCGTTGGTGCTCGGATCGATCGAGGCGCTCGTGGCAAAACTGCTGTCGTGCGCGAGCCCCGGAATGAGAAACAGGCGATAAAACGACTGCACCGCCGACACACCGCCCATCTGCGTCGACACACGATCGAAATAGTTAATCGATCCTGCCGGGAAAATCTTGTCGTCCGCAAGTCCGTGGTATGTGAGCATCTTGCCGCCCGCTGCGTGAAAAGCGCTCAAATCAGGATCATCGGTGTTGATGTTGCTGAACGAACTCTGCAGCGCAACGCCTTGCGCGTAGGCGTTCGCCAGATCGCTATAACCTAGTTGTTTCCACTGGTTGGTCCCATTGCCGGTCGCATTCAAAAAAGACGCTTGTGCATAGGCCGCCTTTTGCAATTCCAGCGCGACCTGATCGGTCGCAATGCTGAAGGGATTCGTGCCTGCCAGCGATAACGAAAGACTCGTTCCGCGTGTCAGCCCGTACCAGAGTTGGTTCGAGGCGAGAGTCGCCGCATTGCCGTTGTCGAGCGCCGGGTCCGGTACGCTGCCATCCGTCGTCTGACCGTACCAGATCTGGTTGACCACGTGCGCTTCGTTTGCACTGAGACATGCGCTGTTCGTACTGGCCCCTGTCACACCATTTCCGATCGCTCCTGCACACAGCACGTTGGCATCCTTGCTCGGATCGTAGCGGCATTGCATCGGATTGAGCAGATAGCCCAAGCCCATCGTATCGCACGATTTGACGGCGGCACCGCTAACGAAAGCGAGCTTCGCTGCCGCGACAGGCGCGCCCAACGACTGTTGCATTGCGATCTGTGGATACAGTTCGGCGGTAATGAACTTGCTCCAGTTGAAAGCCGGCGAGCCCGCGAGAATACCGTCGAAATCCGCAGGGTACTTCTGCGCGATCTTGAATCCCTGACGCCCGCCGGTGGAAAACCCATCCCAATAGGCGTACGTCTGCACGTGCCCGTAATACGCCTTCACCAGTGCTTTCGTTTTGACCGCCATTTCGTGCATGCTTCGTTCAGCGAAGTCCTGCCACAAAACAGTGTTGATAGTCCCGTCCGGATTCATTGCAAACGATCCGTTGTTCAGAATGACGTGACCGTGATCCGATGCACTCACGACGTAGCCTTTGTTGACCGCCGCCAGGTATAGGGACTTCGTGGCCACCTGCGTGGGATCGGAGTGCGCACCGCCTGCCCAACCGCCGCTTCCTGTCGCCCTGATGATGTTGTTCCATGCCGAGGCCATTGGCAGCCAGACCTCGATGCCGATCCCTGCGGAAGTCGATGGCGCGCCGGCCGGCCCCGGATTTCCTGGGCCTACGAGGAGCTTTACGAGACACACGTCGGTAGCAGCAACGGGCGGTGCAGGTGATGCCGGCGTGTTGGCAAGCGCATAAGACGAGCCCGCCTTGAACTGCTTGACGAAAACGACTGTCGTGTTTGCGTCTGGCTTGAACGCTGTTTTCATGCTGTCGTCACAGCTTAGTAGTCCCGATTGTTGAGCAGACGTCGAAATGTCGTCGTGACCTCCACAGCCCGAGACCAGGAAACTCATCACGACCACTAGCAGAATACAAAGCAGAGACCCAGCGCTACTTTTTCCAGTGTCGTTTTCGGCTGTCATTTCCTCGTCTCCTTGGCTACGGGTCGTCCAGCGACGACTCAGCAAAATAACTGACAATGCTCTTTCATTAGTTGTACGAATTTACAAGCGTGAAGTTAGCTGACGATGTGTCAATCGACCGCCTGGTCGCAGTCGATACAAGCGGCGCAACAAGATCACGGATGTTTGCCGCGAACACGGATACCGCCGAACTCGATAGAGATTGCATGATAGTGCAACAGTCGACGCCAACACAAGCAATGAAGTACATGAAGACGCCGGCGGTTTACCCTATGTTCGCAACGTGTCGCTCAACTGAACGTGGGTGAACTTGCATGAGGACCTCAGCACCGGTTCACGCTGCCGTGAGACGTCCGACGTGCTCGTGCAGGAACTCATGGAATGTGCAGGTGAACAGTAATGGCGGCACGCGTGTCGGCCCGCTTTGCCCCCGGTTAGAACGCCGGCAGCCATCGCTCCAAACCTAGGGGAAAACCCCCACTGCTCGCTATCACGCCGCTTCCACAGCACATGCATTGCAACGAGTGGCCGATTTCGTTGATGCCTTTGCCGAAAGCGCGGAGACGTGATGTTCGCTGTGAAATAGTGCTGCGGTATGCTGTTTCTCATGAAGAAACTTATACTCTCCGCGACCGGCGCTGTGACCTCCATGCTTCCCCTGAGGCTCCGGCATGTTATGGCTAAGTCGCTTCTCGAAGACAGCTCGCTCGCGAGGGAGTACGGCTATCTTTACCTCTCCAGCCTTTCGCGCAAGCTCAACGTCGTGCGGCTCTCGGCAGCGGGACAGTACGGCACAATGGTGAGCAGCTCGAACGACCTGAGCATTCTGCGCAAATATGCCGAAACGGGCCGCTGGGCGCCCGAGCTGGCAGAGAAGCTGAAAAAGTTCTTCGCACAGTCCGGCGGAACTTATCTGGACATCGGCGCGAACATCGGCATGACGACCATTCCGATTGCGCAATACAACCAGCGCGTGAAGTGCTATGCGTTCGAGCCCGAGCCGGTGAATTACCGGAATCTGCAGCGCAACATTGCTGAGAACTGTCCGTCGTCCAATATAGAGACCTTCCAGCTTGCGCTCCACGAACGCGAGGAAGTACTGCCCTTTGAAATTGCCGACGGCAATCTCGGCGATCATCGCCTTCACTTCGAAACCAGTCTGCCGGCAAAGCAGAATGAAATGGGCCGCAAGATTATCGAGGTGCGTTGCGTCAGGCTCGACGATCTCCCCATCGAACTAGCGGGGCCGATCTTTGCCAAGATCGATACCCAAGGTGCGGAGCCCTATGTCTTCGCCGGCGGCAGCAAAACGCTCGCGAAAGCCGATGCGATCCTCGTCGAATGGTCGCCCTATCATATGGCGCGCCTCGGCGGTGATCCGAACGTCGTACTGCAGTTTCTCGAAGCGCACTTCAGTTACGGGCGGATCGAAGAGACGGACGCGAAGGCGGGCAAGCAAGGCGTAACGGAACCGATGGCAACGATCACCAGCCGCTTGAGGAAGACGATTGGCCAGTGGCGCGACAATCCGTTGAACTATGTGGACATCTACGCCACCCGAACGCCGCCAGCCGCTGAATAAGCCATTGCGCAGCGGGCGCGCGAGTTTGTTCCGCGAGTTTATTCCGTTACCGGCTTTTCGACGGCGCCAGCGTGTCCGCCGGCTGTCTCGAGGAACTCACCGTAACTGCGGCGGCAGGCATTCCAGCCGAATTCCTCGAGCGCTTTGCGATGGCTCGCGTTGCCGCCAAACGTCTGCCATGACTGGTTGACCGAGCGCAATATGGCGGGCAGCTCGCTGACGTCATCGAAAAGAATCACGTTGTTGAACTTCCTGGCTGCCCACGCCATAAAAGGCGTGGAGCGGGCGATGAGCACCGGTACAAGCCCAATCGCTTCGAAAAATGCGCCGCTGACCAGCATGGAATCGGCAGCATGCGGAAGGATCAGCACGTCGCTGTCGGCAATGCTCTGGGCAAACTCAGCGTCCGTGAGAAATCGCGATTCGAGGTCCACCGCTTCTCGCAGCGACCTTCTATCGATGATCTCGTTCAACGTGGCCAGATAGGCGTCGGTGCCGTGTCCGGCGATATGCAACTTGCACTCGGCCGGCCAAAGGTCGAGTACCGCATCGATCTGTTTATACGGCCGAATCACACCCAGCATCGTAAACAGCGGCGCGGACCGCTGCGGTTTTGCGTTGTATGGCGGGTGCCCGGGCGCGTCCCAATACAACGGATGCGGTAAATATTGCGCGCGGTAGGGCGCCTGGAAATCGGGCGCGTGCACGACGCGAAAGTCTGCAAGACGGCGCACGAACGCAATGATCCGCATAGACAGGCGTCTGTTGAATCCCACCGTATCGTGCACAGCCTGGTCGTGTACGAAGTACACCACCTTCGCGCGCCCGAGCAGAATCACCGCACAATAGAAGGCAAAGATCAGCGAGCCAATCAGGCTCAGCTGCGCGGTGCCTTTCTGTCGCCTGAACGGGCGGTACTCGAGCCAATGGAACACGAGCAGGTTCTCCGGCTTGAACAGGTCGACGATGCCGCCCTTTAACAAGCCCTTGATCGACAACGGCATCACATCGTAGCCAACCGATCTGTATAGATCTTTCTGGATCTCTATATATCGGTTCGTGGGATTGGTAAATGGGCACATCAGCACACGCGGTCGTACGCGGTTCATTTCATCTTTTCCATGCGCGCGACGCGCTTCCTGAATAATCTGCGACATTAGACAATCTCCGGCCGGACCGCCCCCGCGGAACATCAAGCAAAAGCGTTATCCCGACGTCTCAGGGTTCCCGTCGTTATGAACGCTTTCGCAAAATGGAAAATGGTCTGAATCTGTATTCTTCAGTCCAGCTTAGCATGCAAAAAACGGCCACGTGTGGCTGCGATCACCTGAAAATGCGCCAATCGGGACAGGCGCTCACACGCCCATGTCCGAAAGTGCTGAACGCCTCGCACGCCCCGCCAAGCGTTCCGCACGAACTGCCGGACGGCAAAAAATACGTCACGCCCCAAAGCGGAAAAATTGACGCGTACTTCATGGGGTCAAAGTGAAAAAAATGCAGGGCGTCCAGTCCCCATACCATAAGGAGAAAGTAGATTTTCTTTGTCATTGGGGAGCTGATCGGAAATGATCTTGCTTTCTGGCGGGAAACGGCTAATTTTCGTTTTGACCGTCACGGGTTCCGGGTAAGATCTACCCCGTTCGCAGTAACAGTCCGCAATATTTACGTAGTGCAGGCTCTCTTTCTCGGACAAACGTTTGCGAAGGCGTCTCTCGTCTCACCGACGCCCGAAAACGAACCCGGTTATTCCACTGCTGATTGAACTCCATGCGCGAAGCGCCGCCCGTGGCGTGGGCGGCTTGCGCGCGTCAGTCCCGTCGACGCGGGCAGTTCAGCGGTATTAATCGTTTCGGCAAATACCTCTGCCTGACGCATCAACAGCACTCGGATTTCCTGGACGATCAGTAGTGCCAATAAAAATAACGTTATCTGATTTTCAATAGCAATTAACCAACATAAGAACCACATTTTTTGACTTTATTCGGGGACCTTCTCGATAGTGGAATAAATCACGATGTTGAAACGACGACAATTTATTGGTGCGCTGACGGCGCTTGGCGGCAGTGTGGTGCTGAGCGCCTGTGGTGGAGGCGGCACGGAAGAGGCAGGCGCAACGGCTTCGAGCTCAGGGGCCCAAAAGACCAGCGCCACGGCAAAAGCGACTTCGCCAAACGGCGCGGCCATGCCGCCCGCAACGTCGCTGATCGACGGTACGGGCGCGACCTGGACGCTGTCCGGCGGCGTCGCCTATCGCAACGGTGCGAAGGCGGGCAACAACTACAACGTGGTGCTCGCGCTGTGCTTTAACGGCAACATCTACGTTGAAAACACGAGCTCGCAGTTTTACCAGTGGACGGGCTCGACGTGGCAAGCCACGAGCGATCCTCGCCAGGGCACGACTTCGCCGGACGGCACTACGATGCCGTCGGCGTCCAGCATTATCGACAAGACGGGTGCCGTCTGGACGCTGACCAACGGCGTGATCTCGTGCAACGGCGCTGTGGTCGGCAACAACTACAACGTGAACCTGGTGCTCTGGTACGGCGGCAAGATCTACTGCCGCAACACGAGCGGCCAGTTCTATGCGAATGCGGAAGTCGCCGCTCAATGGTTGCCGTGCAGCGATCCGCGCACGGCCGTCGCGGCGACCGCGGGCAGCTTCTTCGGCATAAACGGTCACTTCGACTACACGTACACGCCCGCGCAGATCGTCTCGATTCTGAAGGGCCTCGGCTGTACCAGCTATCGTGTCGGCTGCACAGCGGACGCGAATGAACTCAACGCCGTCGTCAAACTCGCACAGGCGTTCCAGTCCGCCGGCATGACGCTGCTCGTGCTGGTGAACCTCGGCTTCCGGGACAGCAACGGCAACCTGCTGGCCGGCGAATCCGCGGCTTACAACGCCTGCTATGGATCGGCCTTCACGATCGCCAATACGCTCAAACCGTACGGCGTGACGTTCTATGAGTGCGGCAACGAGTTGACCCGCGACAATGCCATCATCATCGATTCGACCAACGCAGGCACGAAGGCGCTCGACTTCAACAATGCCAACTGGCCGACCATGCGCGGCGCAATGCGCGGCATGATCGACGGAGTGAAGGCGGCGCAGCCCAGCGCCAAATGCGGGATCAACTTCTGTGTCGCGGATGTCGGCGCGTCGGACGCTCTCTGGGACGGCATGCAACCCGACGGCAGCGGCGGCCATCCGAAGGTGCGTTGGGACATCACCACATGGCACAACTACGAAGTGTATGGCGACATCTTCAACATCGGCACGGACGGCGCGGGTCCCGGCATCGACCTGCCTACGTACTGCAAGGCCCGATATGGTGTGCCGTTCTTCATCACGGAGTGGAATACGGGCCCGGAACAAACGCAGTCGTATCGTGCGACGTACATTACGTCGCAACTGAATTCGTTCTATGCGGCGCGCAAGACGCACAACATTCAGTCCGTGATGTACTACGTGCTCGATAGCGGCAACAACACGTTCGGCATTATGACGAACGGCACGGCGCTGAACCCGCCGTACGGCGCATTCACCACGTTCACCTCGAGCCACGCCGACACGTGATCCGGTGCGTCCCCGGATGTGACTTGAGAACCGGCCTCCCGCTGCGTGCAAGCGGGAGGCCATTTTTTTCGCCGGCAATACCGAATGCGCGCTATTTCCGCCGCGGCCTCGCACCCCGACGTATAGCATTCCTGATCACCTCCGCGAGACGCCGCGCCGCGCCTTCCATCTGCGCGCGGCTGAACCCGCCGAATCCCAGCACGAGGCCGGGCCGGGCGTTGCCTTGCGAGAACATCGGCGACACGGCACGCACCGCGACCCCCGCTCGCGCTGCCAGCGTGGCCACCTCTCTATCGTCGAGCGCGCGAGCAAGCCAAAGCACGAGGTGCATGCCCTGGTCGCCGGGCTGGACCCATGCGATTTCCGAAGGCAGCAGTTCGCCGAGCGTCTCGATCAGATGCGCGCGATGCTCCGCATACACGTTGCGAACCCGCCTGATGTGCCGCTCCAGATGTCCCTGCGCCATGAATGCGGCGAGCACGTGCTGATCCGCGTTCGGCGGATGCCGGTCCATCAAGACCCGCGCGCCGCAAAACGCGTCGGCGAGATCGCCAGGCGCGATCACGTACCCGAGGCGCAGCGAAGGAAACAGAATCTTGCTGAACGTACCGAGGTAAATCACGCGATCGGGGTCCGAACTCTGCAGCGCCGGAAACGGATAACCTTCGTAGCGGAATTCGCTGTCGTAGTCGTCTTCGACAACCCATGCATTGTTGGTCCGCGCCCAACCCAGCAACGCGCTGCGTCTTGCCATGCTGAGCGGCATGCCGAGCGGATACTGATGCGACGGCGTGACAAACGCGGCCTTTGCATGCGGCGCGAGGCGCATGCCTGCGGCGACGTCGATGCCCTCCTCGTCCACCGGTACACGGATCATGGCGCTGCCCCGCCCGTTGTTTTCGAGGATAGCCGTCAGGCCGCGATAGGCGGGGTCTTCGACCCACGCCTCATCCTTCGCGCCGAGCAGCACCTGGCTCGCAAGATATAAGCCCTGCTGCGTGCCGCTCGTAATGATCACCTGCGCCGCGTCGCACTGCACCGAGCGCGACTTGCGCACGTACGCGGCAATCGCCTCGCGCAACGGCAACGCGCCCTTTGGGTCTTCGTAACCAGCGGGCGCCGCAGCGCCTCGTGCCCGTATGCGGTTGCCTAGCCGGCGCCAGATGTCGGCGGGCGCCGTCAGGCCGACCGGCACCGAAATAGCGAACGGTAGCGGCGGCAAGGGACTGAATTCGCGCGCGATCTGCGCGAAGCGCGCGGCCGGTTCAGGCAGACTGCTTTGCGGGAGCCGGCGGCGACCGCCCGCGCTAGTTGGCATGCGAACGCGCCTCGTTGGCGCGGCGACCGACAAGGTCGAGGCAACCCGTGTCGCGGCACCGCGCCGCGATTCCAGAAATCCCTCGGCGATCAGTTGCTCATAAGCCTCGACCACGGTGCCGCGCGCAAGCTTGAGGGACGCGGCAAGAAGTCGCGTCGAGGGTAAGGGCTCAGCTGGCGCGAGCGCGCCGCCACGCACCGCCTCTCTAACCAATGCCGCCAACTGGGCAGACAGGTTTCCGGCTCCACGGTCGAGCGTACCCAACGCCGGAATGTCTACGACACGCACGGTTCGCGGCATGATTCTGGTTTAGTAAAATTGATCCAAACTGGCTCTATAGAATAAACCAGTTCCGGCGCACACTGCATGCAGAAACTCAACGGAGCACCCATGTACGTACCGCCCCATTTCAACGAAGCGCGCAAAGACGTCCTGCACGCGCTTATCAGGCAGAATCCGTTCGGCACGCTGATTACCCATGGCGCGAACGGCCTGGACGCGAATCACATTCCGTTTGACCTCGCGCCGAACGAAGGCACGTTCGGCGTTCTACACGCGCATGTGGCGAGGAATAATGCTCTCTGGCAGGACGTGGCCCATGGCGATGAGGTGCTCGTCGTCTTCCATGCGGGCGATGCGTATATTTCGCCGACGTGGTATCCGAGCAAGCACGAAACGCATAGGCAGGTACCCACATGGAACTACGTCGTGGTACACGCGCATGGTCGCATCACGATTCGCGACGACGAGAAGTATGTACGCGGCGTGGTCGCGCGCCTCACGCGCACGCATGAAGCAGATCAGCCGCAGCCGTGGAAAATGGGAGATGCGCCGGCCGACTACATCGACACCATGCTCAAAGCAATTGTCGGTGTGGAGATCGAAATTACCCGGCTCGTCGGCAAGAGCAAGCTCGGCCAGAACAAGGACGCGCGCGACATTGAGGGCGCAGGACAAGCGCTGAAAGCACGCGAGAACCCGATCGGCGATCAGATGCTCGCGTGCGCTGCGCAGAAGCGGTGAAACAGCCTGAACGGTACCCAGCAGGCGCCGGTTGGCCCAGCAGGGTACCGAAAGCTTCGCCGAAGCGTTATTGCCCGGTGTAGCCGAGCGGCACGGTGGAATTGTTCTTCGCCACCGTCGCGTTGTTCGACACGATGTACTGCGGCACCTCGGTCAACGTCAGCGTGACGGCACCGTTGCTATACGGAACCGTGGTGACATTGCCGTATCCATCGATCTTCGTCACAATCCCCGACGTGCCCGCGTTGTCGACCTGCAGCGTGTAGCTCGTCGAGTACGTCTGGCTGTACACGCCGCCGCTCGTCGGCCATTGCGCGTTGCTATGCGCCCATGCGGCCGTCACGACCTTGCCGTTGCCGAGTTGCTGGAATGCGTAGGCAAAGGTACCGGACGGTGTGCCTTTGACGCGGCCCAGCGTATTCGTGCCGTCGAGTACTCGCGTCATCGTCGCGAAGGCCATCGCCTCGGGTTTCGGCGAGAGATTCGTCGCGCCAAACGCGCCTTGCGCATCGTTCAGGTCGAAGAACGAACCGTATCCCACTTCGCCCGGATAGTCGGGACCAAAGAACAACGTGGTGACCTGCGCACCGCCGCCGAGCACGATGATGTGCGAGCGTACGCCGACTGCCGCATGAGCAAACAACTGGTTCTGCGATGGCACCGTCGGGCCGTAACTGAGCCCCGGATCGTAGCTCGTACCCGCTTCCGTGAAGAAGAGCTTCATGTTCGGCTTGCCTGCCTGCATGACCGAGCGCAGTTGCGTCATCTGATTGTCGAGCGCATTCGCCTGGTTCGCGGGATCCGGATCCGAGTCCTGCAATTCCGGCGGATGCGCGGGATAGGTGCCGGCATTCCAGTAGCCATGCGTCGACACCGCGTCGATGTAGTTCCAGAGGCCGAGCGCTCCGAATTTCTGCAGATAGCCTGTGGTGCAGGTATCGCAGTTCGCGGGGAACGGATTGCCGGTCCCCATGACGACCGCGTTCGCGTCCGTGGAATGAATGCCTTCATACGCGGCCTTGTACATCGCGACGAAGTTCGCGTCGCTGTCCGCCCAGCCGAGGCTCGGCTCCCATGTCACCTGATAGTAGTTCTTCTGCTGGTTCGGATAATTCGCAGAACGAATCGCACTCGTATCGGTGCCGACCCTCGCCATGAAGTCCTTGAATTCGGTCATGTTCGACGGCGCGTAGTAGCTGTCGTTGAACTGCCCCGTCTTCGAGTCCCAGGCCGGCAGGCCGTCAAGACGCACGATGCGCATCTGATCCGGATTGGCTTTATAGAAAGGATCGAGATCGTTCACGCTCGGCGTGTAGGTGTAGGGGCCGTTGGGCTCCATCGCCGACACTTCACGATCGTCGATCGTCCACGAAATGCCGAGCGCGTGCAGCGCCGCGATATTGCCGTTGAAGCCCTGCATGCCGAAGCGATGCTGGTCCTGATGCGCATACGTGACCGTGCCGATCGCGGAACTGAGGTCGGGCAGCACGCCGAAAGTCGCAATGCCGGTGGGCCGCGTGCCGCTTCTCGGCAGCGTGCCGCCTGCTGAGCGCAACGTCGCGGTCAACGCGCCGTAACCGGACCAGGTCGACTTGCACGACAGCGTGCTCGTCTGTACGCCGGCGCTTACCGCAAAGCTGCCTTGCGTCTTGATGGCGCCATTCGAGTCCGCTACGGACCAGACAACCGTGTCGGCGCTCGGGGCGTTCGTCGTGACGGCGATCTTGAAGGCCGTGTTGTTCGGGAACACGCGCAGACCGTCGGCGGTCGGGGTGTCCGCGCTGATGACGCCATGGGCCGTACCGCCCGCGGTTTGCGTGGGCGTGCCGCAGGAAATGGCCGCGCTGGGCGTTGCGGATGGAGAGGGAGACGGTGTGGGGGTCGGCGTTGGTGTAGGTGTCGGAGTGGGTGCAGGCGCAGGTGCAGGCGCAGGCGCGGGTGCGGGTGCGGGTGCGGGTGCGGGTGCGGGTGCGGGTGCGGGTGCGGGTGCGC
>Ga0209759_1000124_pt1 | contig 135714 bp, 104 predicted proteins | sample AraplaCL_Col_mMS_FD_184261 | JGI IMG/M metagenome (GOLD analysis project Ga0209759, IMG submission 184261) | Arabidopsis root microbial communities from the University of North Carolina, USA - plate scrape CL_Col_mMS (SPAdes) (version 2) | ecosystem: Host-associated > Plants > Roots >...
CGATCTAGTGGCGAGCGCCGCTCGGTTTGCGTTTTTTCGCTTGCCGGAGCTTCACTTGTTGGCCATCGATGTTTCGCTTTGCACGCACGCCCACGCGCCGCCATGGCGAGGGCGGCGCGCGCACGGCGCCGACAGGGACGCACGCTGATGGCGCTGGAATCGATTCTTTCGCGGCTTGGCTCAAGTACGGGCGGGTCGCGCAGCTATAGCGACCTGGTGTTGGTCGCCGGCGTGGTGGCGATCATCGGCCTGATGATCCTGCCGCTGCCGATGGTGGGCATCGACGCGCTGGTCGCCTTGAACATGCTGATCGGCGTGGGCCTGCTGCTGGTCGCCATCTATATTCCCGCGCCGGTGGCGTTTTCCAGTTTCCCCAGCGTGCTGCTGCTGACCACGCTGTTCCGCCTGGCGCTGTCGATCGCGATCACCCGTTCGATCCTGCTCAATGCCGATGGCGGGCGCATCATCGACACCTTCGGCAACATGGTGGTGGGCGGCAATCTCATTGTCGGCCTGGTGGTGTTCCTGATCATCACGGTGGTGCAGTTCATCGTGGTCGCCAAGGGCGCCGAACGCGTGGCCGAAGTGGCGGCACGCTTCTCGCTCGACGCGATGCCCGGCAAGCAGCTGTCGATCGACTCGGACCTGCGCTCGGGCCTGCTCGAAAAAGACGAGGCGCGCCGGCGCCGCCGCCTGCTGGAAGTGGAAAGCCAGCTGCATGGATCGCTCGACGGCGCGATGAAGTTCGTCAAGGGCGACGCGATCGCCGGCATGGTGATCATCATCATCAACCTGCTCGGCGGTCTTGGCGTGGGCGTGCTGATGCACGGCATGAGCCTGGACGACGCCATGCATACCTATAGCGTGCTCACCATCGGCGACGGCCTGGTGGCGCAGATTCCCGCCTTGCTCGCTTCGATTTCCGCCGGTTTGATCGTCACGCGCACCGCCGGTGATGAAGAGGACCGCAATCTCGGTGCGGTGATCGCCCGGCAGATCTCCAGCGAGCCGCGCGTGATGATGATCATCGGCTGCATCGCGCTGGGCATGATGCTGGTGCCGGGTTTTCCCGCGCTGGTGTTCCTGCCGATTGGCGTCGTGCTGGTCGGCGTGGCGTCGTGGCGCATGCGCGAGCGCGTCGGCATGCTGCGCAAGCTGTTCAAGGTCCCGGAAAGCCAGGCCGAACTGCTGCCGCCGGACGTGGCCGATACCGATGCCCTGATGCCGCCGCCGGCCTTGCTGCTGGAAGTGAACATGTCGGCGCTGCAGGCGCTGGGCAGCACGCAGGTGCGCAATCTGTTCCGCCAGGTGGTGGGCAGCCTGCGCGAGGAATATGGCGTGCCGTTGCCCAAGCCCGCGCTGCGCGCCGGCTTGAATCTGCCCGAGCACGGCTACGCGCTGTATGCCTATGGCGTGCGCATCGGCTATGGCGTGCTGAAATCCGAGGCGTTGTTCCTGCCCGGACGCATTGCATTACCGGCGCAGAACCAAGGCGATGGCGTACTGGTGAAGGAAGAGGGCGTCACCGGTTTTCCCGGCCGCTGGGTGGCGCGCGACAGCAAGCATGGCGCGCTTGCGCTGGAACCGCCGCAGATGTTGCGCGCGCATATCCGGCTGGCGCTGGAGCGGCATTTGTCGCTGTTCGTCGGCATCCAGGAAACCTCCAACCTGTCCAATGGCTTGAGCCGCGACTATCCCGACCTGGTGCGCGAAATGCTGCGCGTGGTATCGCCGCAGCGCGTCGCCGACGTGCTCAAGCGGCTGGTGGAAGAGCGCGTGCCGATCCGCCAGCTGCGCGACGTGTTCGAGGCGATCACCGACGCCGCCAGCCGCGAAAAAGACATCGTGCTAGTGGCCGAATACGTGCGCATGTCATTGCGTCGCCATATCAGCTATCGCTACGCCGACGGCGATCACGTCCTGCGTGTATTGGTTGCGCGCCCGGAACTGGAAGAACGCCTGCGCCGCTCGGTGCACAACGGCCCGTCAGGCGCGCAACTGGCGGTGGAGCCGGATCTTGCCGCGCGGCTGCTCGCGCAGATCGGCGACTACGCCGGCGGCGAACACGGCGCTTCGCTGGTGATGCTCAGCTCCACCGACGTGCGCCGCCATCTACGCAAGCTGACGGAGGCCGAATACGCCGACATACCCGTGCTTTCTTATCAGGAACTGGTGCCTGACCTGCGTCTGGTGCCGGTTGGACAACTAGTGGCTTGATGCTGCGGATTTCCTTGGAGTGGAAAACATTCATGACGCGACAAATCAGGGGCGGGTGGAATGCGGGATGCGGCCGGCGCATCGGCGGCTGGTTGTTGCTGGCGAGCTTGATGCTCGGCGCGACGACAGCGTTGGCGTCACCGATTCCTTTCAAGAAGGGCGTGGTCGAAATCCACGCCGATAAGACCTTGCACGAGTTTTTGCCCGATTTCTTTCACGACCAGGGACTGGAAGTGGTCATGAGCCCGCAGGTCGCGGCGCGCTCCGGCACGCTCAACGGCGATTTCAAAGGCAGCTACGCGCAGGTGTGGCGCAAGATCGCCGACAGCAATGGTTTGTTTGCGTATTGGGACGGTTCGGCCGTCTATGTGTATCTCAACACCGAGCGCCAGACCGACTACACCAGCGTACCGCTGCCGGCGGAGCAGCAGTTCCTCGCCGCCATGGCCAGCGTGAACTGGGCCGATGCCGCCAGCGGCGACATCTGGCGGCTGGAGCCGAGCACGGGATTGGTGACCATCACCGGCAGCAAGCGCTTCGTCGACCAGGTGAAGCAGATGGCGCAGACCATTTCGGGCCTTGGCCAGAATCCCACCATGCGCTTCAAGTTCTATCCGCTGAAGTACGCATGGGCGTCGGACAACACCATCACCATCGGCAATCGCCAGGTGCTCGTTCCGGGCGTGGCGACGGTGTTGCGCGAACTGGTCGGCAGCGGCGGCGCCGATGCCTTCGGCGGCGCGCGCGAACGCCTGATCTCGGCACGCCAGCCCGGCCTGCGCGGGCAAGGGCTGGCCGGCATGGGCCAGCAGCCGCCACCGCCGCTCGGCGATTACACGGTGCCGGCACAGAACAATGACGAAGACAGCGCCTCGTCAGGTACCACATCGCAGCCGACCACGCTGCGCGCCATCAGCGGGCAGGGCGATAGCCGCATCGTCGCGGACAGCTTCCGCAACGCGATCATCGTGCGCGATACCGCCGACCGCCTGCCCATGTACGACGAGCTGATCCGGCAACTGGACGTGGCGCCGCAGATGGTGGAGATCGAAGCGACCATCATCGACGTGGACAAGCAGAAGGCCCGTTCGCTGGGCGTCAACTGGTTCTATCGCAACCATGGCATCACCGCGGGCTTCACCAGCAATGGTCCCAACGGCGTGCCAGGTGCGGACGGGATGAAAAACGCCCTGGCGCTCGCCTTGCTGGGCGGCAAGGATGGACAGGCGCTGTCATCGCTGGCCAGCCTGTTCGGCGGCGGCGGGCAGATCGGCGCGATCTTGGGCGATCCAGCTCATTTCGTCGCCAACGTGGACGCGCTGGAAGCCGACGGCGTCACGCACGTGGTGACGCATCCGCAAGTGATCACCATGAACGATACCGAGGCGGTGATCCAGAGCAACCAGACCGTCTACGTGCCGGTGTCCGGCGCCTACAACTCCGATTTGTACAACGTGGTGGCGGGCACCACGCTGCGCGTGACGCCGCATCTGGTTTCCGAGAACGGCGGCCTGCAGATCCGCATGATGGTGCAGATCGACGACGGCAACATCAGCTATTCGAGGGCCGATGCGCAGAACGTGCAGTATCCGATCGTCAGCAACAACGCGGTCAATACGCAGGCGGTGATCAAGGACGGGCAGGGCCTGCTGGTGGGCGGCCTGATCCAGGATACGGGTACCAACAACACGCAAAAGATTCCGGTGCTCGGCGACATTCCGCTGATCGGCTATCTGTTCAAGACAGTGCAGAAGCAGCGCGCGCATACCGAACGCCTGTTCCTGATCACGCCGCGCCTGATCGCGCTCAACCACGTTACCGGCCAGGAAACGCCAAGCTCGTCGGGAGTGACGATCGAATCGCAGCAGCAGATCGACGACCAGAATGCGAAGAAGACCGGCATCTGGCATTTCGACAATCCGCCGCCGGCGTCGCAGCCGCAACCGTCCCCTACGCCGATTCCGCCGCAGCCGCCGGTAACCACGACGACCACGGTCGCGCCACGCATCCGTTGATGGAGTTCATCGCCCAGCCATGAGCAGCCAAGTCGCCCATCGGACAGCCAGCGTGGAACGCGCCTCGCCGCGCGTGCAGTTGCGCTTGCGCGTGTTCAGCGGCGTGCATGCCGGCGCGGAGTTCCGCTTGCCCGAGCGCGGCATCCTGATGATCGGGCAGGCGGACGACTGCGACCTGATCCTGGGCGATGCCGATATCCGCGATCACCATTGCGTGCTCACGGTGGTGGGCGACCAGGTGCTGCTGCGCGCACTGCAAGGCGAGGTGGAGGCGCAAGGCGCGCATGTCGCCGAAGGCGAGAACATCACGCTCGAGCATTTCGCGATGGTACGGTTGGGCAAGGTGCAGTTCGCGGTCGGTCCGCACTGGAGCGAACGCTGGCTGAGCCTGGACGATGCGGCCGGGCAGGGCGCTGCCACTGTCGTCGACAAACAGCTGATCAATCGCCGTCGCGGCGTGCTGGCGATCGCCTGCCTGCTGCTGGCTTTCGCGATCTTCGTGCTGATGGCCAGCTGGAAAGTGAGCCATCCTTCGCCGGTGCAGCCGCGCAGCGCCGAGGATCAGTTGAAGGCCGCGCGCGAGATCCTGCACCAGATGTCGCTGATGCACGTCGTCGCCAGCATCGACGGCGGCCATCAGCTGGTGGTGCACGGCGTGGTGGGCAATGCCGCGCAATTGCCCGAACTCAAGCAGAAGCTTTCCCAAGCTGGCCTGACTACCGAGCTGGCAGTGCGCGATTGGCCGAGCGTCGCCAAGCAGGTGAAGGACATCTTCGGCATGCACGGCTATACGGTGGAAACGCGCTTGCTGGACCGGGGACTGATCGAAGTCGATGGCCATTTCGGCGATCCGGACAACGCCGAGCACGTGAAAAAGGACGTGCTTGGCTCGACCGACATGCAGAACCTCAACAGCGACGTCGGCCTCAACCTGGCGCTGCGCAATTTCGACGAACACAAGCCCGAGGCGCCCAAGCTCGATCAAGGCAAGCTGATCCAGCACGTCAGCAGCGGCGAGGACAGCTATGTGGTGACGCGCGATCAATCGCGTTACTACCCCGGTAGCGCGTTACCGCAAGGCGGCGTTTTCGTGGGCGTCACCAGTGACAACAACATTCTGGTGCGCATGCCCGACAACACCTATATGCAATTGAACAAGAACGACCAATACACCACGCCGCATCCGCTGGGCGACATGGATTCGGTCGACATGGCGCGCCTGCTGCCGGCCGCGGCCGGCAACGGCACACCCGCGCAACCGGCCGCCAAGCCGGAATCGCCCGGCAGCGGCAAACCCATTTCGAAACAGCCATGACGCGCCGTTTCGATATCACGGAGCCCGCCCACCAGTGAGCCCCCCATCACCAGGCAGGAGACGACAATGAGCAGCAACCCGATCAATGCAAGCAACAACAGCCAGTTCCTCAACACCGTGATCGCCAATGGTGCGGCCTCGGCCGGCCAGACCGTCAGCACGGACCAATCCAAGAGCTGGTTCGAGGCCCTGGCCAAGGCTTGGGGCAGCGCGCTCGACCAGCAAGCCAACAAGGTCACCGCCTTGTCCGACCAGGTGAGCGCCGGTTCCAATGCGAACGTCAACGGCCAAACCGGCACCGCCAACAGCGGATCGGACAATCCGTCGGTGCTGACCCAGCTCACGGCGGAAAGCCTGAAGATGCAGTTCCTGTCGACCAGCGCGTCTTCGTCGACCAATGCGGTGGGCCAGGCGTTGAATACCTTGGGTCAGAAGCAGGGCTGACGGGTTGGAGGATTTATGTCTGCGCATAGGCCACCCTCCCCGACGTCGTCATTCCGGCGTGCGCCCACTGCTGTCCGGGGAAAGCGTCTGCACATCTTGCAGGAAGGGCTAAACGCTCGTCATCCCAGCGAAAGCTGGGATCCAGTGCCTTTCACGCTCTGCAAGTCGCTGGATGATTCGCTTCGCTCACCCCTTCGGGGCCATCCTTCGGATGTTCTCCGCGCTGCGCGCTACGTCCAGCTTCGCTGGGATGACGAATCGGTAGCGTTGAATTTGCAGGCGAAATTCGCGTATCGGGGTTACGTGCCGAAGTTTTTCTCGGCGATTCAAGTTTTCCCCGGACAGCAGTGTGCGTGCGCCGGAATGACGGACGCGCAAGCAGAGACCAATGTGCCGGCTACGACTCCAACACGACCCTAGCCACAAGGAAATCCCCATGAACGTGCTCCCCACCCAAATGGTCAACGTCGCCGATTTCGCCGCGACGCAAACCTCCGCAACCGCGCCCGCGCACGTCGACGACATCGCGAAGTTCCGTCAGACCTTCGCCGATGCCGCGCCGCCCGGCGTGAATCAAGCCGAGCAGGTGGCGCCGGTGCCGCAGGAGCTTTCCGCCGGCATCAAGGCGGTGCTGAACCAGTTCGATTCGCTCAACGTGCACGCCACCCAGCTTGGTCAGCTGGCCGATTCCATGCGCGCCAGCGGCCGCGACCTGGCGCCGAGCCAGATCATCGACATGACCATGCGCTGCCAGGAAATGGTGTTCCAGGCGGAATTGACCTCCAACGTCGCCAACCGCAGTTCCGATGGCGTGCAGCAGTTGTTCCGCCAACAATCGTAGAGGTAGCGATCATGACGATCGGCAAAGTCTGGCGCGTGGCGGCCCTGATGCTTGCATTGGGGCTGCTCGCCGGCTGTTCGCGTGAGGTGCTGTACAACAAGCTCGACGAGCAACAGGCCAACGAAGTGGTCGCGGCGCTGTTGAACAACGGCATCGATGCGGACAAGCGCGCCGGCGAGCGCGGCGAAGGCTGGCAGGTGGTGCTGGACCGCCGCGACATGCCGGCCGCGGTGGCGATACTGCGCGACGAAGGCTTGCCGCACCAGAGCATCGACAACATCAGCCAGATCTTCAAGAAGGACGGCTTCGTCTCCTCGCCGCAGGAAGACAAGCAGCGTTTCATCTACGCACGCGAGCAGCAACTGGGCCACACCTTGCGGCAGTTCGATGGCGTGGTCGATGCCTACGTGTATCTGTCGATGCCGGACAAGAGCCCGATCGACGACAAGCCGCCGAGCGGTTCGGCCTCGGTGGTGGTGATCACGCGCCCGAACGCAGGCATCGAAGGGCGTGCGCCGGACATCAAGGCGGCGGTGATGAACGGCACCGACGGACTGACCGATCCCAGCCGTGTCACCGTGCAATTCTTCCAGCGCGCGCCGGCCGAAGTGCCGGCTGCGGCAACTACTGCCGGCTTTCCGCGCCGCGACTTGACTTCGCTGGCGATGATGGGCTTTGCGGTGCTGGTATTGCTGCTTGCCTGCGTGCTGCTGTGGCGCAACCGCGGCGCCTTGCTGGGCGGGCGTCCGCGCACCCTGGTTCGCTCGAGCATGCCGCATGAACGCTGAGGCACACCTGCGCCAGCAGCATGCACGCGCACTGCTCGATGCGGTGCATCCGCTGCGCTGCGGCGATCTTCCCGAGCCGCTGCTGCAACGGGCGCGGCAGTCCGCGTTGGGTCGTCGACACCTGGCGCGCGCCGCCTTGCGCAATGCACCGGAAGTGTTCGCGCCAGATCACGAACGGTGGCAGCCATGGCTGGACGACGAGCCCTGGCTGCAATGGCCGCAGGCGCGCGTGCATACGTTCACGCAGGTGCTGGGCGCGATCGCATTCGGCCCGGCGTTGCGCATGATCGTGGAGCGAAACGCCGTGCTGTTCGTGCGTGGCGCACTGGGTCTGGATAACTGGCGACGTGCGCAGGGCATGAATCCCTGGCCGGGCGCGGCGCCCGAGGTCATTCGCCAGATGGGCGATGCCATACTGCAACGCTGCGGCCGCGATGCGCAGGCATTGAGCGATGCGGTGTACGAACGCGGCAAGATCGAATTTCTCGGCCATGCCGAACGCAAGCACGCGAATCTTGCGGCGCGCCTCGCGCTTGCCTATGCGCAGGCGCCAATCCGCGCGAAGGGTGAATGCTGGCTTCCCGCCGCAGCCGTGCCGGCGCTGCTGGTCGAGCAGCAGACCCTGGATGCCGAAGCCTCGCTTACGATCGCCGAAGGGACACTGCCATGAGCGCATGGGTGGCCGACCGCGAACGTTTTCAACTGTACGTCACCGCCGGCGTGATTCCCGCCGAAGCGTGGACGCCGCTGGAAGAAGCGCAGCGCATCGTCGAGCAGGCCAACGCCTTGCTGCGCCAGGCCGAAGCCGAGCGCGAACAGATCTTTGCGCAAGCCAGGCATGAAGGCCTGATCGAAGGACGCGAAGCCGGCCTGCGCGAGTGCGCCGAAGCCCTGCAGGCGCTGGTCGATGCACGCGCCGCGGCCACCGCCGAACTGCGCAAGCGCGCCGGCGATATCGCCATCGGCGTGGTCAAGCACATCGCCCCGGCGATCGGCGCCGAACGGCTGGTTGCGTCGCTGGTGGCCGAAGCCATGCAGAAGCTGGTGTTCGAGCCGCATTTGCTGGTGCGCATTCATCCAGATGTCGTGGCGCAGGCGCGCAGCGAAGTGGCCGCGCTAGGCGCCGCCGCTGCGCCGGATATCGAAATCATCGGCGATCCGAATCTGGATCGCTTCGACTGCATCATCGAATCGGCCGGCGGCATCGTGCGCGCAGGTTTCGACGAACAGCTCGAACAGGCGCGGGTGATCCTTGCCGCCGCCGAGAAGAGCGCCGGAGGACGTCGTGAGCGTACGGACCTCGGATAACCTGCTGTCCGCGGACGGCGACGATCCGCTGCTGCGCGCGCTGAGCCGGCGCGACACCTTGCAGCACGTCGGCCGCGTCGCCGAAGCCTACGGCACCTTGGTGCGCGCCACCGGCGTGCGCGCGGCGATCGGTGAACTGTGCCTGCTGGAACAGGGCGACACCGGCTTCAGCATGCCGGCCGAAGTGGTCGGCGTATCGCAGCAGCAGACCTTGCTGACGCCGCTCGGTCCGCTGGAAGGCATTTCCACCGCAACCACGGTGACCGCCACCGGCAAGCAGGCCACCGCGCCGGCCGGGCAGAGTTTGCTGGGCCGCGTGATCGATGCGCACGGCGATCCGCTGGATGGACTCGGTCCGCTGGTCGACGTCGAACGGGTGCCGTTGTACGCCGATTCGCCCAATCCCTTTACGCGGCAGGCGATCGATGAGCCGTTGCCCACCGGCGTGCGCGCGATCGATGCCGCGCTGACGATCGGCCGCGGCCAGCGCACCGGCATCTTCGCGGTGGCCGGCGGCGGCAAGAGCACCTTGCTCGGCATGCTGGCGCGCAATGCGCAGTCGGACGTCAACGTGATCGTGCTGGTGGGCGAGCGCGGCCGCGAAGTGGGCGAATTCCTGCATGACAGCCTGGGCGAGGAAGGCCTGAAGCGCAGCGTGCTGGTGGTGGCCACCTCCGATCGCCCGGCGCTGGAGCGCAGCCGCGTGGCCTGGCTGGGCACGGCGATCGCCGAATACTTCCGCGACAACGGCATGAACGTCTTGCTGATGATGGATTCAGTCACGCGTTTCGCGCGCGCATTGCGCGACGTCGGTCTCGCCATGGGCGAGCCGCCGGCACGGCGCGGCTTTACGCCTTCGGTGTTTTCCGCCTTGCCGCGCCTGTTCGAACGCGCGGGCACCAACGACAAGGGATCGATCACGGCGTTCTACACCGTGCTGATGGAAGACGAGGACGGCAGCGATCCTATCGCCGAAGAAGTGCGCTCGATCCTCGACGGGCACATCTATCTGTCGCGCAAGCTGGCGCAAGCCAGCCATTATCCGGCCATCGACCTGCTCGCCAGCGCCAGCCGCCTGATGCCGCGCGTGACGCCGCAAACCCACCAGCGCGCCGCCGGTGCATTGCGGCGGTATCTGGCCAAGTACCGCGAGATCGAAATGCTGCTGCAACTGGGCGAATACAAACCCGGCGGCGATGCCGATGCGGACACCGCCATCGCGCGCATCGATGCGATCAACCAGCTGCTGCGGCAGGACACCCGCGAGCACGCCGACTTCGCCACCACGCGCAGCCGGCTGCTGGGAGTGTGCGCATGAGCGCCCGCGCATTCCCGCTGGAACCCTTGTGCACGGTCAGAGGCATCCGCCTGCGCAAACTGGAGGCCGAATTGAAAGCCTGCCGTGAGCGATGGCAGGCCGCCGAGAACCTGCGCGTCGAAGCGCTGCGGCAATGGGAGCAGGCGGTGCAGCAGCGACAGGCGTTTGCCGATGCATCGTGGAAGGAACTGTTCGAGCAGGGAACGCCGACAGCCGAGGCGATGTGCCGGCACGAGCACCATCTGGCGTGGCTGGACCAGCTCATCGTGCAGCGGCATGCCGAGCTGGAACGCCGGTCGCGCGAATGCGCCGAAGCCGAAGCTGCGCTGGACGCGGCGGCGACTGCCTGGCGCAGCGCGCACAGCAAGGTGGATGCGCTCGGCGAAATGAAACAGGAATGGCTGCAGCAGTCGCGCAGCGAGCAAGCCTTGCGCGAAGAGCACCACCTGGAGGAATTGATGTTGCGAAGGACAACGTTGCGCTGAGTGCGTACTTCCTCCCCTGCATACAGGGGAGGGGCCGAATACGGTAAATCCATGCAGAGGTTGCCATGCATATGCCATCTTCAACGCCACCATCACCCATTTCGCATGCGTTGACCCATCGGCAGGGCGTGCGCGAAGCCCATGCAAAGCAGGCGCTCAACGGCGAGCGCGAAAATGTGCAACGCTTCCGCGCATTGATGGATGGCAAGCAACAGCCGTCGGACAACGCCGCGCAACATGCTTCCGCGAACGAGCAAAGCGCCGTCGACATCGACGTGGACGATGATGCAAGCGCCCAGGACGCCGGCGCCGACGCCAACGAACTCCCACCCGACCAGGAACAGTCCCTGCGCGATCTGCTGCAACGTCACCTGAGCGAGGGCAGGGCGCAATCGCCGGTGTTGGCGTCGCGCGATCAGGGCAGTTCCAGCAGCGACAGCCAGCAGGACGATCATCCTGGCGATGGTCAGGCCAGCGCAAACATCGGCCTGCAAGCCTTGCACATGACGCAGCAGGCGATCGTGCAGGACGCGCAACAACCGGCGCCCAGCCACGCGGCGATGGCGCCGGCGCTGGCCGAACTGATCGAGCGTCACGTCAAGCAATTGCTGGTGCCCGATGCGACCAGCCGCAGCGCGGCGCAAGCGCGCGAGATCATGATCACGCTCAAGGACGGCCTGCTGCCCGGCACGGAGCTATGGCTGAGCCGCACCAGCAATGGCTGGAAGCTGCGCGCCGATACGCGTTCGAGCACGGCCTATCGCAGCCTGGTGGAAGGCGCGCCGCAGCTGATCGAACGGTTTGCGCAGAGCCGGCTCGGCGCGCTGGAAATCAGCCCCGCCTTGCTGGCCTGACGGGGCAGCCATGCCTTCTTCGCTCCTGCAAGCGATCGTCAGCGGCAACCCGCTGGACCTGCCCGGTCTCGGACCGAAGGACAAGGGTTTGACCATCCTGTTCCCGCTCTCCATGGGCGGCACGGTGAACGATCTGGCCAATGCGCTCAATGTTCCGGTGCAGGCGATTCTTGCGGTAAATCCAGGCCTGCGCGCGGACAGCCCGCTTGGCGTCAGCCAGGTGGTCGACCTGCCGGAAGGCCATCTGGATCAGATCATGCGCAGCGTAAATGTCAGCGGCGATCGTGCTTGCGTTTCACCGTCATCAGCACCGCCTGAGTCGACTGCCGCACCCGAACGTTACGGCGTGAATGCTCCGGACGATGGCGTGAATGCGATAGAACCTGCGCTACGTTCGGCCATCGCCACGTTCGACACGCTCGACCGTGTGGAACAGAATCTGCAGTTTCCCGCGCCGAGCGAACCGAAAGCGGATCGCTGGACCATAAGCATCAATCCAATCATTACCGTACCCAACGCCGGCCCATCGCTCGATGTGCCGATGTCGATTGTTTCGGTATCGCAACCGTCGCCTGTACCTGTATCGAACCAGGCCGAACCGCAAACCACCGCATCGGCTATGCCGGCGCCGAACGTGGACCCCGGCAAAGTGTTCGCTGTGGCATCGATACCGCATCAAGGCGAAAGCGAAGGCGCATTGAGTTTTACGCGCGTGGCCAATGTGGTGGTGCCGGCCGCGCAGGACCGCCAACGCTATCCGGACATGCCGCCGCCTCCGCCGATGGACGACGGCCGCTTCGCTGCGCTGCCGATCCGGACGGCGCCAGCGAACAGCGGCGTCACCATCATTCCGCCCGCGGTAATGAATGCCTTGGATTTGCCCTCCGATCGCCATCCGATGACGCTGCAAGCCATGGCCTTGCTGCTGGCCGCGCAAGCAGGCGCAGGCGCGTCCATACCGCCGCAGCCATCGCCGCTTGTCGATCCGCAAGCGCTGGCGGCACTTATGACGACTATGCGCGGCAGCAAGGTGATCGATCTCGGTGCCGGCCGCAGCATGCAGTTTTCATTGGTGGACGATCGCATGCGCCGCGTTGACCCGATCGGGCAGGACAATCGTCCAGGCATACGCCGCACTGGCGATGGCTTGGACGAGGTGCGTATCAGCCGTCCCAGCAGCGAAGACGTGGAACAGACCGACGAGCAACGCGAACAAGGGCGTCGTCGGCGCGCTGCGATCGCCGCGATGCGTCGCCGGCGGCGGCCGCGCACGCGCCGCTGCCGTTATTGGCATGGCGCGCGGCGTGATCTGCATGCGTCGGGCAAGGTGCGTTATCCGAAACATGTGGATCTTGCGGAGTTCCGCGGGCGTCGGCCGCCGCGGTATAGGTGGAATGTGGGTGGTGGCGAACGGTGAGGGGCCCACGGCATTCGCATCTTAGGGTTATCCCTAATACCCAAGTCCGCACGCTTCCTTTCCAATAGCGTTCTTCCCCCGCTCTTGCCAAAGGCAGCGCAGATGATCCCCCGCGACTTCGATGTCTCGAGCAGCACCACCGTACCGCCAAGCCCATCCCCGGCACCCTCTTCGCAACCGCAGCAGTACCGCGTGCAGCGCAGCGATGCCTCGCTGGACAGCATCGCGCAACATTTCGGCGTTACCCGCGACGCCATCGTGCAAGCCAACCCGGGCAAGTTCGCCAATTCCTTGAACGTCGTGCCTGGCGACGTGCTGACCATTCCATCCAGTGATGAGAGTGCGGCATCGCCGAGCACGACGAACCAGCCGGCGGCCTCGCCGCAACAGCAGGTGGACAAGGTGTTGTCGGACCTGCATGCCGCGCAGCAGGCCAGGCCGCACAATCGCATGGAAGCGCAGGACCTGGCCGACTCGCGCACGCAACTGCAAAACGACTTGAACAAGGCGGTGGATGCCGAAGTGCAGGCGCGCCTTGCTGCGAAGCCGACGGTCGATACCTCGCTGACGCCGCAACAGCGCAAGGCGCTGGGCGAAACGGCGCCGAGCCTGGCCGATCGCGCCGCGGACATCCGCAAGGACATCCTTGCGCGCTACAAGGGCGATGCGGACATCCAGAAGGCGGCGGATGCGCAGGAAGCGAAAACCCTGTTGGACGGCGTCAACAACGGCACGTACAACTCGCCCAAGGACAAGCTGCTCGCGCTGGACGCCGCATTGAAATCCGCTTCCTCCGATCAGGTGCGTACCGTCGCCAGCCAGCAGGATGCCTATCGCGCCATCGTGCATGAGGCTTCAGCATGGGCCGCGCAACCCTATGACGGCAATATCCGGTTCAAGGACGATGGCCAATTCGTAAAGGCGCTGCAAGGCGCGGACGATTCCTCCAGCCGTTACGTGAGCTTGCTGTCCGGTCTTTCTTCGCCGCAGATGCAGGCGGACCTGATCACCGAGGCGACCCCGCAGCTCGACAAGCTGGCGCACTTCGCCATCAATTACCATAGCGAGGACCGGGACCTGCATGTGGCCAGCACGCTGTCGAATCTGTCCTCGATCGTCGGCACGCTGGGCCAGCAGAATCCCGCCGCCGCGCAATCGCTCGCCAGCGAGTTCGCGGGCCAGGTGAATGGGCGCGTATGGGATGGCGGCACCTTCGGCGACATCTCCATGCTCACCGAGGCCGCCAGGCAATCGGGCGATCCCACGCTGGCCTTGAGCATCGCCCAGCAGGTACGCAAGGATGGCAACGACCGCATCGCCAACGAATGGGCCGACAGCGCGCGCGACCAGATCTTCCAGACCGTTGCCGACGCGCACCACAAGGTCGATGCGGATTTGCAGAACTACATGGGCCTTACCGGTGAATTGAGCAGTCTGATCGACAAGGAAGGCCAGTCGATGACGCCGGACCAATTGAACAGCGCCATCGACAAATATCGCGCGTACAAGGGCGCGGGCTGGGAGCAGAACGTGGCGCAGGCACAGCAGCAGCTGGCCACCGACGGCAAGGCGCTGCTGTCGCAGGAGTCGTCCCTGGGCGCATGGTTCGCCGCGCATCCCGATGATGCCGCGGCCGCGGGCGACAAGCTCAAGCCGCTGGTGAACAGCCAGAGTGCGCAAGCCGCGATCCGCCTGGCGGTGCAGGCGGATCCATCGTTGATGCAAGGCCCCAAGGGCCAGTCGATGATCACCTTCCTGGCGCAGGCGGGCAAAGTGGCGGACCAGGGTGGGCGCAAGCTGATCCAGGAACTGGGCACGAACTATGTGCAAGGACGCATGAACGCCTTGCGCAGCGCGCTCAAGGCAAGCGATGACGTCGCCAGCCACGCGCGCGTGATCGATCAGCTGACCGAGCTGGGCGACAACAAGCAGCTGGCGACCTTGCTTGGCATGAGCGACGGCAAGGTCGTCGATCTGAAAGGCGCCACCGACGTACTCAAGAACGACCTCAACGACTTCAAGGCACTGGCCGATACGGAGAAGAACCCCGACGCACTGGCGGCGGCGCTGAAGAGCAGCCTTGATAACACCAGCAATAAGCTCGGCGCCATCAAGGGCTTCGCCAGCGGTACGCCGATCAGCAGCATTTTCCGGGCCTTCAGCGCCGGCGCCGCAGGGCTCAGCCTGGCCAGCGCTTACGACAAGATGACCACCCCCACCTCCAATCAGCTCGATCAATTCCGTAACGAGTTGTCGACCTTGATCAGCGCCGCCGGCTTCTCGCAAAAGACCGCCGGATTCGTGGTGAGCATGGGCTGGGCCGATCGCGGCAGCTGGGTGGACAAGATCGGCGCGCGCGCGGTGGATCACTCCGTCAATTATCTGTCCGGCGGCATCGACATCTGGAAGGCCGGAGAAAGTTTCCTTGACGGCGACACTGCCGACGGCACGTTCTATTCCATGACCGGCGTGGGCTCGATGATGTGGGCGGCGGGCAATGCCGCGGCGGGCGGCGATGGCCTCTTCGCCACGGCGCTCGCCGGCGGCGCGGAAGCAGGCAGTTGGGCCGGGCCGATCGGCATTGGCCTGGTTGCCTTGGGCACGATGGGCCTGATGGCCTACCAGAGCAAGAAGGCCAACGACCAGGCCGTGCCGGGCCGCGAAGCGTTCCTGCAAGGGCTTGGCTACCACCAGAGCGCCGCCGATGCGCTGGCCGCATGGCACAGCAAGGACGACGTGCCGGCCACCAGCATGCTGCTGCGCTATGGGCAACTGCACGGCCTGGATCCGCAGCAGACGATGACCTGGTTCAACGGGCTTGGTGCCGACGCACAAAAGACCTTTGCAGGCGCCATGCTCTCGGCACTGGACGGTGTGGGCGGCGACGCCAGCAAGTTCAACGCAACGGACGCCAACGACCGCAACTGGGACGACATGGCCAAGCACAGCCAGCTGATCACCGGCACGGTCAATCACGGTGTCTTCGGCAGCGGGCCAGGCGTGCTGCTGGACGAATCGAAGCTCGCCGTGGCCAGCGGCGGCTTGGCGCTCAACGAGGAAGAGCAGCCTGGTTCCGCGCATCAGCTGGATGTGACGTTGCAGGATCTGCTTGGTGCGACGCCGCCGGCGTAAGGCCTGGTATCTGTTTGCCGCGATCTGCTCTTCCTCCATTTGCGGCAGCGCACCTGCTGGGGCTGTCCCTAGCTCGGGATAGCCCTAGCTTGCAGATGTGTGACAGCAAGCATTACATGCTCCATTGGAATTCATTCACAAGAGGTGTGTGTCATGCGCATCGACGGCGGAGATGTTGCCAGCAACTACCAGCTCACCCAGCCTGCACCGCAAACGTATACAGCGCAGGCGCATGACACGGTCACCAGCATTGCTCAGGCGTACAAGATCGAGCCTGAGGAGCTGGCAAGAGCCAACGGCATCAGCATCAATACCGAGCTCCAGCAGAATCAGGTGCTCACCTTGCCTGCGAACGCGACTCAGCCAAGCAAGGATGATGCGGCGCCGACGGCGCAGACCCCCGCGCAAAAAACCGACGCTGCGGTCGCCGCCTACGAGGCGGCCGTGAAGCAGGGCGCGCAGACGGCGGATATCGCGCAGGCAAAGGCCGCAATGGACAAGGCGATCGGTGATGAGATCGGCGGCCAGATCGCCAACCGCAACGCGGGAGTGCCAGGAGAATTTCAAACGCCGGCCGATCAACTGATCAATGAGTTCGGCCAAAGCATTCTGCAGCGCCATCAGGGCGACGCGGCGGCGCAGTCCGGCATTTCCTCATCGATCCGGGGTTATCGGGCCACGGCAAAGGCCGATGCGCTGATCCCCACCTTCAGCGGACCCTGGAGCGCGGCCGACAAGCTCAAGCAGATCGATCTGCGAGGCCAGCCGCCGGAGGTCGTCGACGCGGTGCTGGCCGATCCACGCGTGCAAGGATGGATCAACGACGCCGCCAAAGACATCGACAAGCCGTACAACGGCGTGAAGGCCGAGAATTACGATTTCGATCCCGGCACGGCGACGCAGGCGGCCGCGAATCTCGCATCCGCCACCGAGGGTCTGTCGCCGGAGCTTGCAACAGCCGTGACGCAAGCGAGCCTGCCGACGATCCAGAAAATCGCGCAATTGCAGCCGAATACGCAGGGTGGCGGGGTCCCGTTCCAAACCGTGCACGGCGTGTTGAGTTCGCTTGGCGACAGTCCGCAAGCAAAAGCGGTGATCGACCAGGTTGCCGGGTACTACGCGAGCAACCGTGCTGCGGTCAATTTCCTGACAGCCGATGCCGAGGAGCATGCCGGCGTCAAGAGCGAACTGGCCGGTACCATCAGCGGCGAATTCGGCAATGGCAATGTGAACTTCGCCATTGCATTGGCCGAGCATCTGCAAACCACCAATCCTGTCGCGGCCAAAGCGGTGCTCAATGCGGCCGAAGGCGGCCTGGAGCAGTTCCTGGGAAGAACGCAGCAGGATATCAATAGCTATAAGGAGATCACCAACGAACTGGGCTGGGTGGTGAATAATGCCGGGCCGGCGATGACGCCGGATGAGCTGCAAAAGGCGACCGAAAACTACGTCAAAAGCAAAGGCCCGCAGTGGCAGAAACAATTGGGCGCTGCGCGGAACAATATCGTTGCCGATGCGCATGCGCTGGCCAGCGGCATCGCGCAGCTCAAGCACCTGCCGGTCGGCCTGGACAACCAGATGCCCGATCTCAACCAGCGTGTCGACAAAAATATCGTCGGCAGCGACACCGCACAGAAAGCCTTCCAATTTGCGTTGAAACAAGATCCAGGCATGTTCGCCGGCGGCGGTGCTGATCTCGCTGACGCGATGGTCGGTGATGGGCAGACGAGCAAGGGGCTGATTGAAGATGTCACCAAGGCGTATGTGGCCGGTCATGTGCTACCGCAGATCAGTAACCTCAACCCGAACGATCCGGCCAGCGTCAGCAGTGCCCGGCAGGCGATCAACGATCTGCGCAACAAGGCACGCATATTCGGCATTTCACAGAGCGATATGGACCAGCAGGTCGATAAGCTCAATACGCTGCTCGATGATCTGAAAACGGAGTCGCTCGAAGACGCTATTCAGGGCAAGGGCGTCAATGCGCTTGGAGCCGTTAAAAATGATCTGAGCGCAATCGCCAAGTCGCCTTTCGACACTGGCGCGGCAGGTTTCGCGTTTCGAGCGATCGCGTTTGACTTGTCGGGCACGGCCTTGACCAACTCGGCACAGCAGACCAGTCAGAGTGGGAAAGTCAAGGATGCTTTGTATACCTTGGCCTTGGCCGTCAATACGGGACAGGACGGCGTCGCCTTCTTGAATACCGTGAACTTGCTCGATTCGTCTGGGAAAGTGGGGCAATGGGGCGACACGAACTCGATACCTGGCGACCTTACGGCCAAGTTCGCCAACGCGTTGTATGGCACGTATTACCTGATGGATCTTGCGGACAATTGGGGAAATGTGCCGAAAGCGTCGTTTGATGGCGTGGGTATCGCCGGTGCCGGCGCCAGCGTGTTCGGCGAGGAGCTTGGATTGGGCTCGCTGGCAGGTCCCGTGGGCACAAGTTTGCTGATCGTCGCCACCGTCGGCCTGGGCGTGGTCGACGCAGTGGAGACGAAAGACCAGCACACCGCGGCGGCAAAGCAATTTATGACCAGCGGCGGTGTCAGTGCGGACATCGCCAAGGTTTTGAGTAACGATGCGATGCAGGAATCGTCGTCCCTGCAGAACGGCCTGCAGCTGTCCGCTACCGATTTGCGCGCGCTGGCGCAAACGCATCCGGAACTGTTCCAATCACCCGGCGCAGCAAAGGTTTTCGTCGCTGTGGCTCAAGCATGCGGTATTCAGGGCGGCAACACTTCAGGTTTCGCTGACGCCTTGAGCAAGGACGATCCCCATTACATCCAGACGTTCTTGAGCCAGTCCAACGATGGAATGCATCCGCTTTCGTACAAGGCAGACCTGGTCAACAACGTGATCCAGGGTTGCCCGAACGCGAAAGCCTATTTGCAGACCCACAATCCAGGCCTGCTTAGCGCGGACGCGGACACGCGGCGAAAGGCCGATCGTGATCTGGAATCGGCGCTGGGATTTTCGAACCAGGATCAATTGATCGGCAATCTGCTCAAAGGCAATAGCAATGCCGTTTACCAGGCCGAGATCATCCATGTGCTGCAGCAGCGGGGAAGTCTCGATCACTGGGTCGATGCTATCAGCCCGGACATCAACGGTTGGCCGCAAGCAGCCAAGGTTGCGATCCAGGATGCGCAGAATGCTGGCGTGCTGTCGGTTGATGACGCCAATAAATATCTGGCGCAACTGGCTGGGTAAGGGAATTGGAGGAACTTGACCGGGCCTCGGTTGGCCGGATCTCACCTTCCATACGCGTAGCGGAGAGGGACGGGGCAAAAGGAACACTTCACACTGGCGATGGCGATAAAAATACCCAGCGTCATTCCGGCCGTCGCCCACTGCTGTCCGAGGAAAATCTCCAATACTTGCCGCAGCGCTTGATACGTCGTCGTCCCGGCGAGGCGCTTTACAACGGCGAAGCTGGTCAAGCCGGGGCGCAGCGACTTGAGGGTCGCCAAAGTCACTGGACCCCGGCGTTCGCCGGGGCGACGAATCGGTGGACCTTCGCCGGAATGACGCTGAGGTTATTTGCCTGATCCGCGGTGCGTGTTTCGCGATTTATTTAAGGGCTGGCGATAAGTAAGAAGCCACGCTGGTGCATCCAACGCACCTACCAATTCCAAGGCAACAAATCCCTGGCATGACCACCCACCCAGCTCGCCGCGCTCTTCACCCCATTGGCGCCCGCCGTAATCGCCCCGCCGGTAAACTCGATCACACCCCGCTGCACATGCCCAAACACTTCGATCGTGCCTTGCGCCAATCCACTGGCCACACCGATCGCCTTGCTTGTCGCGGTGCCGGTGATGCGTATCACGTTGCCGGCCCAATGGCCCGGCGTGCCCAGGTGATCCAGTGCATCGCCGGTCTTGTCGAACACGGTTGAGGTCACGTCGCTGGCCTTGTCACCGATGGTGTCGACCACGTTGGCCGCGCCATCGCTGAGCGAGCCGGAGAAATCGGCGATGCGTGCGGTGATGCTGTTGTCGCGCAAGTAGTTGCCGTTGTGGTTCCAGGGTTGGTCGTTCTGCAGCGCCTGCAGTACGGCGGGCATCAAGTGATCCTTGTAGCCGGCATAGGTATCGGTGACCAGGTTGAGGCCGGGCGCCTCCAGGTACCAGCTTGGCTTGTTCGGATCGCGCAATTGAATTTCATGGCCGAGCGCCGCAGGAATGAGCCCGCGCGCAAATCCGGTCTGCTGTTCGCCGGTCAGGGCATCGCCCTGCACGGCGTAGCGGCGGATCAATCCGTCGTTCGCGGCCTGTTTCATTGCCGCGACGTCGCCCTCGGGTGCCAGGCGCTGCAGCGTCGCGTCGTTCACGCCGGCGGCGTTGAAGGTGACGGCGGGTATGTCGGTGACCACCGAGGCGGTCGAAGCCAGGCCGCCGCCCAGCGAGTGTCCGGTGAGCACCACGTTGTTGCCGAACGCAGCCTTGGCCTTGGTGGCCAGCGCCACCGCTTCGTTGTATTGCGCGGTATCCAGGCCCAGCGCCTGGGTGGCATCGGCTTTCCAGTCGTTCGCGCCGGAGGTGCCTTTGAAGGCGAGCACGTAGTCGCCTTTGCCATCCTGGTAGACCGCCGCGCGGAAACCGGTGGACGTATCGTTCAAGGTGGCCGGATCGATATCGGCCGCTTCCAGTTGCGCATCGCTCAGGCGCGTCCAGCCGTCGATGTTCTTGTTGTCCAGGTCGTAGGAATCCTGCGCCAGCTTGGCCAGCGTGAGGTCGATCGGCTTGGCGTCCTGTCCGCCGACCTGTTGCGCGAAACCGGGCGGTTGCTGCGTCTGGAAACTCGCCAGTTGCGCAAGCTTCGGGTTGTAGGCGAGCTGCGGCGTCGAGCTGTGCTGGTCGGCGCCGGCGACGGCGGTGGAACGAGCTGAGTCGTCGGCGGTGTTGATGGCCGTATCGGCGAACTGGCGGCGACTGACGCTGGCGTCCAGGTACATGGCAAGGTCTCCCATACGATGCCCTGGAAACATAGCCGGAGGCGTTGGGGACGACAGCTAGGGGATTCCCTGGGCTAGGGTTTGCCCTAGGAGCCATGGCACCGACATTTAGCGCCGTCGTCCCGGCGAAAGCCGGGACCCAGTGACTTTTTTGGAATCCTCAAACTCGTCAGGCCCCGGCGTTCGCCGAGGCGACGATGCAAAGTTCTTCGCTGTGTTCGAACGAAGAGGGCGGGGCTATCGCAAGACCAACGTCAATGCACCCCTTCCTCCACCGCCACCCGATGCTCACGCAACCACTGATGCACCGCCTCGTGCTCAGCCTTCGCCGCCGCATGGAGCCCACCGGCGGGCAGTACGTTGAAATACGTCTGGAACGTATCGCCGCGCTTGTTGCGCAAACTGGCATCCGCCCCGGCTTTCAACAAAGCCAGCACGCATTGCGGCTTGTGGACCTGGGCGGCGACATGCAGCGGCGTGTCGCCCATGCGATCGGCGCGGTTCGGATCGGCGTGGTGCGCAAGCAGCAGTTCGAACGCGTCGTTGCGCGGATTCATCAATGCGGCGTCGATCGGTGGCGCCTGCGTGGTGCCATGCGGCGCGTTGGGATCGGCGCCGTGGTCGAGCAGCAGCTTGAGATAACTGGGGTCGTTCGCCTTCGCCGCCAGGTGCAGCACGGTGTCGCCGCCGAGCCCGGGCAGGGAAGGGTTGGCGCCAGCGTCCAGCAGCGCGGTGAGAGCGGGTTTGCTTTGCCGCAGCAAGGCCCACTGCAGCAAGGTCACATCGTCTTTGCCGTGCGCATTGGGGTCGGCGCCTTCGGCTACCAGCGCGCGTACGCGTGCGCTGTCGCCATCAAGCGCCGCGTTGGCCAGCGCAATCGTCCTGGCATCGGAAAAAACATGGCTTGCGTCGGCATTGCTCATGGACTCTCTCCCCGCGGCGCCGATGGCCACCCACAGACTGGCCAGCAGCATACATAGTGCAAAACCGTATTTCCGTAGAACGTGCATCCGGTACGCCCTTGCAGTGACAGCGTGTGCCGCGATGAAACGGCCCGGATCGTACGATAACCGGCCATGCCGGCCGTACCACCTAGGGATGACCCTAGCTGGGGCACGTCCGAATGGGACAGCCGGCGGCGAGATGGTGTAGTCGGCGCTACGCCATTCACCGCCGAGGCAGCCATGACCGCAGTAAGCGACGTACGGTCCACGCATTCATTCGCCCCCAACCATGCATCCGGCAATCGCTACACCGTGCAGCATGGCGACACGCTGTCGGGCATCGCCCAGCGTTTCGGCGTTTCATTGACGGCGCTGGAGGCAGCCAACCCGCAGATCGCCAACCCGAACCTGATCTACCCGGGCCAGTCCCTGAATATTCCGGACGGCGGCTCGGTCGCGCCGACGGCACCGCCCGACCATGGCGGGCCGGCCTCGCAGTTTTCCATCAGTGAAAACGGCGTGAGGATGATCGAGGGCTTCGAAGGCTACAGCGCCACGGCGTATCCCGATCCGGGCACCGGCGGCGCGCCGTGGACCATCGGCTACGGACACACCGGTGGCGTGTCGCCCGGCGAGACGATCACGCGCGCGCAAGCCGAGGCCTATCTGCGCCAGGACCTGAGTTCGGCGGAAAACGCCGTGCGCCACAACGTGCACGTGCCGCTGACGCAGAACCAGTTCGATGCGCTGGTCAGCCTCACCTACAACGTCGGTGCGAACGGTTATTCCAGCTTGCTGGCCACGCTCAACCGCGGCGATTACGCCGACGCGCAACGCATGTTCGGCGATTACGTGCATGCCGGTGGCCACGTGCTGCAGGGCCTGGTGAATCGCCGCGCGCAGGAGGCGGCGCTGTTCGGCAGTGCGGCGCCATCCGGCAGCACCTCCGCTCCGTCGCCCGCGCCAGCACCCAGCCCCGGTGGAAGCCATGCGTACACCGTGCAGACGGGCGATACCCTGTCGGCGATCGCGCAACGGCACGGCGTATCGCTGGCGGCGCTGGAAGCGGCCAATCCGCAGATCGGCAATCCCAATTACATCTATCCCGGCGAAACCATCCATCTGCCCGGCGGCAGCCACGACAGCGGCAGCGGATACACGGTAAGGCGGGGCGACACCTTGTCCGCCATCGCCAGCCTGCACGGCGTATCACTGGCGGCCTTGGAGGCGGCCAATCCGCAGATCAGGAATCCGAACCTGATCTACGTGGGGCAGGTGATACGCGTGCCGTGATGCGCGGTGTACGTGGGTTGGGTTACCCCGGCTTGATCCCTGTCTTTTGATCACATCTTTGGTTCGCTGACTGTTGCCGGATAACCCGCAAAACGCGGCAGGCCAGTCCCCTCTCCCCTCCGGGGAGAGGGCTAGGGTGAGGGGGCGGATGCGGGGAACTCGATGGCTGTGCGCGCATGCTGCTCTTTGAATCTTGCATGGAGCGAGCTATCCCGCGAGATTGACCCCTCACCCCAACCCTCTCCCTTGAGGGGAGAGGGAGCTGATTCCGCCGTGCATGAGATAGTGGACAAAAAATGTGATCAAGAGACAGGGCTTGATCCGGGGATAATCCGACGTTTCGAAGCGCCATCGTTGGGTTACGCTGCGCTAACCCAACCTACGGGTGCGCTCTCAGGCAATCGCTTTTCGCGCCACCTTCTTGGTACGAATCACCAGCGACGCCTTACGCAAGGCATGCGCAGGCGCGCCGTCCTCGACGGCTTCCACCAGGATCGCCCCCGCTTTATCCGTCGATTGCACGATGACCTGGGCCAGTCCATTGAACAGCGAGCGCCTGGGCTCCTTGTCGCTCTCCAGGCAATTGGGATTGCCGTTGCCGACGCCGATCAGCTGGCCCGCGCCGGTGATGCGGAACGCCAGCTTGTTGTCCGCCGTCGGCACCGGGCGGCCGTTCGCATCGAGCGCTTCCACGGTGATCATGGCGACGTCCTGGCCGTCTGCGCCGATCTCCATGCGATCGGCGGTGAGGCGCAGTTGTTGCGCCGGGCCGGTGGTTTCGCGCCGCTCGGTGAGGACGGTCTGGCCGTTGCGGCTGCCACGCGCTTCGATCACGCCCGGCGCGTAGGCCACCTTCCACTCCAGGTGCCCAAGGCGCGGCACCTTCTTGCTGCCCAGGCTCTTGCCGTTGAGCAACAGTTCGACTTCATCCAAGTTGGAATAGACCCATACGGAAATCTCCTGGCCTTCCTTGCCGTGCCAGTTCCAATGCGGAAACACGTGCAGGCTGGGTTCTTTTTTCCACCAGGCCCTGTAGTAGTAGAAATAATCCTTGGGAAAGCCGCACATATCGACGACGCCGAATTGCGAGCTGATCGAAGGCCATGCATAAGGCGTCGGTTCGCCGCGGTAATCGAAACCGGTCCAGGCGAATCCGCCGGCCATCCATTCGCGCGTGGCGTAGAAATTCCACCACTGCTCCGGCGTTTGGCCCCAGTCCACCACGCCGTCGTAACTGTTGACCGTGTTCTTGGTCTTGTCGGACACATATTCACCGCGCGTGGAAATGGCGCTGGAGGTTTCCGATCCGAATACCGCCTTGTTCGGGTGCTTCTTGTGGAAGGCGTCGGGAAAGTCGGTGTGGTAGTTGAAGCCGATGATATCGAGCGCTTCGGATACGCCTTGTTCGTTGTCGCCGTTGACCGCCGCCGAAACCACGCGGGTGGGATCGAGTTCGTGGCAGCGTTCCACCATGGTCGCGGCGATGCGCGCACCTTCGGGCGCCATGTCGCCTTTTTGCAGCATCCACTCCTCGTTGCCGATCGACCAGATGATGATCGAGGGCGAATTGCGGTAGCGCTTCACCATCGTCTCCAACTGCTCAAAGCCGCTGGGGTTGGAGCTCATCTGGCGCGTCTCGCACATCATCAGCATGCCCATGCGGTCGCATGCCTCGACCCATTCGGGCGTGGGCATGTTGTGCGACGTGCGCACGCCATTGCAGCCCATGCTCTGCAGCACCGCGATGCGGAACGCCTGCAGCCGGTCGGGCAGGGCGGCGCCGACGCCGGCGTGGTCCTGATGATTGCAGGTGCCCTGGATTTTCAGCGGCTTGCCGTTCAAGAAGAAGCCGTGGTCGGGATCGAACACCGCCGTGCGGATACCGAACGGAATCTGCTCGGCGTCGTGCAGCTTGCCGTCGACGATCACCTTGACGATGGCGGTATACAGATGCGGCTTGTCTGGCGACCACAGCGCGGGCTGGTGGACGGTCGCCTCGGCGCGATAATCGGCCGACGCATGCGGCGCGATCGCCTGCGCAGGCGAGCTTGCCTGCGCCACCACACGGCCGGCGGTGTCGAATATGCTCCATTCGAGCGCGGCGTTCGCGACATGATCGCCTTCGTTCTCGATGATGGTGGCAAGGGCGAGCGTGGCCGCATCGCCTTTGACGGTGGAACGCACGACGGTTTCCCACTTGCCCAGGTGCACCGGGTCGGTCTTGGTCAGCCAGACATGCCGATAGATGCCGGCGCCTTCGTAGAACCAGCCGTCGCCGAAGCTGGCGTCGACGCGTAGCACCACGTAGTTCTTGCCGCCATAGTTGAGAAAATCGGTGAGGTCGAAGCGGAACGAGGTGTAGCTGTCGTCATGCCTTCCGATAAAGCAGCCGTTGACGAACAGCATCACGTCGCGCATCGCACCGTCGAACTCGATCCAGATGCGGCGTCCGCGATCGCTCTGGGGAATCTCGAACTCGCGCCGGTACCAGCCCACGCTGGTGGCGGGATAGCGCCGCCCCAACGGCTTGTACCCGTGCGAGACCATGCGGTTGTCTTCATCGCCCTTGTCGTCATGCACGAACGGCAGCTCGACCGCCCAGTCGTGCGGCAGGTTCAACGCGCGCCAGCCGGCATCGTCGAACTTGTCGGTGGCGATCTTGAACGCGCCCGTCTTGGAAAAATCGCCCTGGCCGAACCCGAAACCGAAATCCTTGCTGGGATCGTCGCCATGGCCGAACGCAAAGCGCCATCCGAAATCGAACTGCAATTGCTCGCGCGGCGCCATGGCCGTGCCGCCTTGCAGCCAGGCCTGCTTCTCCGCCTGCCCCTGGCCGGCGCCGGCCCACACGACACGCGGGAGCAGGCAGGAGCCAGCCAGTCCCATACCCGAAAAGACAAACGTGCGGCGCGAGATATTGATCATGAGAACCACAATCTCCTGAAGGGTGAGGCTGCCGAGGTTGGCTTTGCACCATAGCAAAGAACGTGCGGGAGGTCTTGGTGTGATCGGTTCCCTTCTTGCGACCCACGCAACAAATACCGATCGCTATATAAACCAGGAGCTATCATTCCGACGAGGGCCATTGCTGTCCGGGGAAATCTCCGCATGCCTTGCGGAAATAGCTAAAGTTCGTCATCCCAGCGAAAGCTGGGATCCAACGACTTACAGAACGCAAAAGGCACTGGATGATTCGCTTCGCTCACCCCTTCGGGGCCATCCTTCAGATGTTCTCCGCGCTGCGCGCTACGTCCAAACAGGTTATTCACGGAAAAACTTCACGACCTGATCTTCAATAAGCCAAAAAGCGAGGGACATACCCATGACCAAGACATTCAAGGTCGGCGATCATGTCCGCTGGAATTCCGAAGCCGGATGGGTGACGGGCAAGATCGTCGCCGTGCACGCGCATGACTTCGACTACAAGGGCCACACACGGCACGCCTCGAAAGACGAGCCGCAGTACGAAATCAAAAGCGACAAGACCGACCACGTCGCCGCGCATAAAGGAAGCGCGTTGCAGCACGTCCATGCGCGGAAATGAAAATCCGCACACCCTCCCATGACCTGCCAGGTTATTGCGCCGTCCCGTTTTCCAGGCGATTAATGCGCGAACAACCACGCACGGCATGGGAGGGAATATGCGACTGCGACACTGGCATGTGGCGATTTGCACCGCACTGATTGCGGCTTCGGCGCAGGCAGGGCAGGAAGTGGGTGATTACAGCGGCTTGCCGCAAGACCTTGCCGCCGCGGCGACAGCCTACGATCTGGCGCAATTCAAATCCGACCGGCCTGAACTCGAACGGCTGCTGGCCGACGATTACGTCCTGGCCGGCTCTAACGGCAAGAACCGGGACAAGGCGCAATCCATCGCCGATGCGGTGGACCCGGCCAACAAGACCAGCTATGTCGCCATCAGCCAGCAGGTGCGCAAGGTCTGGCCGAACGGCGCCGTGCTCGGCGGCATCGTCGACGCCAAAGGCGTCAACCATGGCAAGGCGTATACGATGCGCGCGCGCTTTGTGGATGTCTGGGCCAAGCGCGATGGCCAGTGGAAGGTGATTTTTACCCAGGCCAACCGCATTCCCTGAAAGCGCATGATGCGCAGGTTGGGTTGCGCAGCGTAACCCAACATATCTGCACGCATTCCTGTAACGTTGGGTTACCCCCGGATCACGTCCGGGGCAATCCAACCTACGGGCGCGTGCATGCAATTTGAGGCTCTTGCGGAAGACGCGTGGCTGTTGCGCTTCGGCGACGCCATCGATGTCGACGTGAATGCGCGAGTCCAGGTCGCCGCCGCGGCACTGCAAGCGCAGCTTGCCGGCGTGGAATGCGTTCCCGCTTATGCGAGCGTGCTGGTGCGTTTCGACCCGAGGCACTGGCTGGAGCACGGCCGCTTTTCCGGGCCGCGCTTGCGCAACGCTATCGAGGCCGCCTTGCAGCATGCCAGTTCATCGGAAACGGCGGCGCGCGAAATCACCATTCCCGTCTGGTACGGCGGCGAGGATCTGCATGAGGTCGCCGCGCACGCGCAGCTGTCGCCGGATGAGGTTATCGCGCGCCATACCCGCGTGACGTATCGCGTCGCCATGCTCGGATTCGCGCCGGGCTTTGCCTATTTGCTGGGACTGGATCCTGCGCTGGCCATGCCGCGGCGGAGCACGCCGCGCACCCGCGTGCCTGCCGGGAGCGTGGCGATCGGAGGGCTGCAAACAGGCATCTATCCGCAAGCGCTGCCGGGCGGATGGCAACTGATCGGCCGCACGCCGTTGCGCATGTTCGATCCGGCTGCCGATACGCCTTCGCTGTTGTCGCCGGGTGACCGTGTGCGCTTCGAGGCGATCGATGAGCGCGAGTATCGCGCTGGGATAACCCCTCACGTATGAGCGTCGAAGTCGTCAAGCCCGGGCTGCTCACCACGCTGCAAGATGCGGGGAGACGTGGTTATGCCGCGCTCGGCGTAGGGCGCGCCGGTGCAATGGACGAGCCATCGTGGCGACTGGCCAACGCGCTGGTGGGCAATTACGCGAATGAAGCCGCTCTGGAGATCACGCTGGCTGGACCTACGCTGCGTTTCCAGCGCGATGCGGTGATCGCGCTGACCGGCGGCATCGTCGAGGCGCGCGCCAATGGGCAATCCTTGCCACCCTGGACAAGCTGTTTTGTGCCGGCCGGTACACTGCTTCGCCTTGGCGTGATGCGCCATGGTTGCCGCAGCTATCTGGCCGTGCGCGGCGGCTTCGACAGTGCCCCCGTGCTCGGCAGCCGCAGTACGGATCTGCACGCATGCATCGGTCCGCTGCAGGGCAGGGCATTGCAAGCACAGGATGTCATTCCGTTCGGGCGGCACGCCGCGGCGCGCTGGTTCCGCACGGGCAAGGAGGTGCAGTCGCTGCGTTGGGGACTTGATCCGCAACCGTGGCTGGATTACGGCCAGGCGCCACTGGCGCTGATGCGCGGCCATCACTGCCACGCGCTCGACGAGGCATCGCAACGCGCACTGTTTACGCAACGCTTCGCCGTCAGCAAGGACAGCAATCGCACCGGAAGCCGTCTGGAAGGTACGCCGCTGCAACTGCGCCAACCGCTGGAACTGATCTCCGAAGCCACGCTGCCCGGCACGCTGCAACTGCCGCCCTCGGGTCAGCCGATCATGCTGCTGGCCGAGGCGCCGGTGACCGGCGGCTATCCGCGCATCGGGCAGCTTGCCGCGGTGGATCTGGCGCGCCTTGCGCAGCGCCGGCCGGGCGATGCCATATACTTTCGCGAGACTTCCATGGATGAGGCATTCGAACGGCTGCGCAAGCGCGAGGAAGCGCTGCAACGCCTGCTTCAACGGATCGAACAACGCCTGGAATCCGCATGAAACATCCCTTCGCCAAAACCATCGACATCAACAGCGACCTGGGCGAATCGTTTGGCGCCTGGCGCATGGGCGACGACGCCGCCCTGCTCAGCATCGTCAGCTCGGCCAATATCGCCTGTGGTTTCCATGCGGGCGATCCGGACATCATGCGCGGCACGGTGGCGTTGGCGGTGGAACACGAGGTGGCCATCGGCGCGCATGTGTCATTGCCCGACCTGCAGGGTTTCGGCCGCCGCGAGATGGCGATCACGCCGAACGAAGCCTATGCGCTGACGCTGTACCAGATCGGCGCGTTGCACGGCTTTGCGCAGGCCGCCGGCACGCGCTTGCGCCATGTGAAACCGCACGGGGCCTTGTACAACATGGCGGCGCGCGACGCGAAGCTGGCCGCGGCGATCGCGCGCGCCGTGCATGATTTCGACGCCACGCTGTGCCTGTTCGGCCTGGCCCATTCCGCGCTGATCGATGCGGGCAGGGCGGCCGGCATACCGGTGGCCGCCGAAGCCTTCGCCGACCGCCGCTATCGCGCCGACGGCACACTGCAGCCGCGGCGCGAAGCCGATGCGGTAATCCAGGCAAGCGACGAGGCCATCGCGCAAGCCATGGCGATGGCGCGCGAAGGGCAGGTGCGCGCCATCGACGGCAGCATCGTTGCGCTGCAGGCCGATACCTTATGCGTGCATGGCGATGGCGCGCACGCGGTGGAGTTTGCGCGGCGGTTGCGGGCGGCGCTGGAAGCGGCGGATATTGGTATTGCGGCGCCGCGTTGAGCATTTCCTGATGGATTGACGCTTGCGACAAGGCGGTTTCTGCTCGATGTCACTCTGGCGAAGGCCGTAATCCCGGTTAAATACGCCGTGCGAAGCGCACAAGACCTTCTATATCGCGTGCTGCGCACGTCATTTCTTGCTGGATTCCCGCGTTCGCCGGAATGACGGGAGTTGAGGGCGCGAATACGAATACGTGTACTGACTGATCGCGTGGCTCGCAATCATGTGGCGTATCTGATGCTGCAATGCGCCGAGCATGAGCAGCGACGTGGTGAAGGGCCTGTCGACGGGATTGGGGGTTGCCGTGAAACGGAATGTGAGCGAGTGCTTCGGAGCGGGCACACTCGGCTGACGCGTGGCGTGGTGTAAATAAGCTTTGTCAAATAGACGTATAGACGTCTATTTGCACTTAGATAACGGTTGATATCGCCGCTACCGCGGCTCAGGCTATAAAAATAAACATGCGAATTCCGTTATTTTGACAAAATTGAATGCATCCGAAATTTCACATTTGCATTTTCACGTGTGAATGACCGACCTTACCCGGGCCGTTCACAACAAAGAGGCGATTTCAGACGTGAAAAATTGGTCTGCGCAGCAATGCGCACAGGGGCATTTCTTCCCGTACTCGGGCGTATCCATTCGACGCAAGCTCAACCATAAAGTTCTGGCTGCTGCCGCGTCGCTTGCACTCTCGGTAGTGACCTTGCCGGCTTCCGCAAGCAACTGGTGGACAGCAACACCGCAAATCTCAATCGGCTCCGCCGTCGTCAACGTTCGTCATTTCGGCGCCATGGGCAATGGCTCCATGGACGACACCAAGGCCATTCAAGCCGCTATCGATGCATTGCCGGAAAGCGGCGGCACCATCATCGTGCCAAACGGCACCTACATGATCGACGCGCTCAAGGGCATCAGCCTGCGCTCGCATGATCGTCTGTCGCTGGCCAGCGGCGCGGCGCTGAAAGCCATCGGCAACAGCGAAAGGCGTTCCTGGGTGGTGAAAGTGTGGAACGTCAACAACGTCGAGATCGTCGGTGGCGGCGTGATCGGCGAGCGTTACAGCCATCGCGGCACCTCCGGCGGCGAATGGGGCTACGGCATCAATATCTCTTCGTCGGACAAGGTCTACGTGCACGACATCACGATCCAGGACTGCTGGGGCGATGGCCTGCTGATCGGCGCACTCGGCTCGGGCAAGGGCATGGTGGAGGCGACCAACATCACGCTGAACCGCGTCAAGTCCAAGAACAATCGCCGCCAGGGCATGTCGATCACCCCGGCCAACCGCGTGTACGTGGTCAACAGCAGCTTTACCGGCACCCACGGCACGGCGCCGGAATCGGGCATCGACATCGAGCCGCGCTCGCAGGGCTGGGCCTCGCAGGTGCGCCTGGAAAACACCGACCTGTCCAACAACAACGGCAATGGCCTGGAAGTGCACCACAACGTGGATGCGCTGACGCTGTACAAGGTGACCGCCAAGAACAACAAGGGCTTCGGCGTCTACACCGGTGGACCGAAAAACGTGGCCATTACCAACAGCACGTTGAGCGAGAATTATCTGTTCGGTGTGGACCTGTCCGCCGATACCAACGCGGTGTCCATTGCGAACAACACCATCAACTACAACGGCGATGCGTGGTATTACGCGCATGGCAAGTCGATCTTCACGCCGGGTACGGCGCCGCGCGACATCGAAGTGGCCAGCACGGCGTGGAATATTACGCAGTCGAACAACATTGTTTCTCCCATGAAGTAAGCGCCAGCCTGTGTGCCGGCCACTGCCTGGGCGGTGGTCGGCACACGTCATGGAGCGCGGCCAATCCGCGCAAGGGCGCGCCGACCAGTGCCGTGGAGGAGGGAACCGGCGCTTGTCAACCTTTACCCAGCGTGGCGAACATGACCACGGCGGCGATGCCCATCACGGCGGTCGCGATCCAGCCCAGCGCAAGCAGCCAGCCGCGCACCACGTGGTTGCCCATGGCGTGTGCGCGGCGCGCGACGATCATGATGGCCGCCATCAGCGGCACCGCGCATACGCCGTTGACGACGGCGCTCCAGTACAGCGCCTTGATCGGATCGATCGGTGAGAACGTGAGCGCGGCACCCAGCGCCATCGATCCCACCAGTACGCCATAGAAAAGCTTGGCCTGCTTCGGCTTGTGGTTCAGCCCATACGGCTTGTGCGCCCCGCCCGCTACCGCGAACGCAGTAGCGCCGGCGACCACCGGCACCGCGAGCAGGCCGGTGCTGATGATGCCGGTCGCGAACAGTCCGAACGCAAAGCGGCCGGCAATCGGTTTGAGCGCTTCGGCCGCGTCGGAGGCGGACTGGATGTCGGTCTTGCCATGCGTGTGCAAGGTGGCCGCCGCCGCCAGGATGATGAAGAAGGCGATGACGTTGGAAAACACCATACCCACGATGGTGTCCAAGGCGATACGCCGCAGCGCGTCCGGCGCCTGCTCGTCTGCATGGCGCAGCGGTTCGCGCTCGTCGCTCTGGCGCAGCTCTTCCACTTCCTGCGCGGCCTGCCAGCAGAACAGGTACGGGCTGATGGTGGTGCCGAGTACGGCGACGATGCCGGTGAGATAGCTCGTATTCCATTGCAACGCGGGCAGCACCGTGGCGTGCAACGCTTCGCCCCAGTGCACGTGCACGGCGAACACGGTGCCCGCGTAGGTAAACAGGCTGAGCGCGAGCGCCTTGAGCACCGGCGAATATTTCTCGAAGGAGAGATAAACCTGCAGCACCGTGGACACCACTGCGAAACCGAGCGCATACACCAGGTGCGGTCCGCCGATCAGCAATTGCAGCGCGGCGCCCATCGCCGCCAGGTCCGCGCCGATATTGATGATGTTGGCGACCACCAGGAACGCCAGCAGCGACCAGACGGCGGGCGCGGGAAAGTTGCGCATCAACGTATCCGCCAGGCCGCGGCCGCAGACCCGGCCGATGCGCGCGCTCACCATTTGAATCGCGATCATCAATGGGATCGTCAGGAACACGACCCATAACATTGCGTAACCGAACTTCGCGCCTACTTGCGAATAGGTCGCCACACCGCTGGGGTCGTCATCCGCCGCGCCGGTGACGAATCCGGCGCTCAGGCGTTTCCACCACGGCCCTTGTCGTGAACCCTCAGGTAGACTGCGCATGCATGAACTCCGTAGCGATGGCCTTATGGCGTCAGGCGGACGATGGGGTAGGTGAGAGCCATGCATCGTGCGTGCAAACGCGTATGTCCAGGCTGTCCTGCATCAAGGCCAGCGCGCGGGCATGACGCTGCTCCGAGGCCGCCGCGGTGGCGTCTTCCAGTACGGCGACTTCCAAGTCCCTGACGCGCGCATCCATGGCCGAACTCAGCACGCAGACGTCCGTCGCGGCGCCGCCAAGCGCCAGTCGCCGGATCGACAACGCATCGAGCAGGGAGGCGAGCTGGGTGTTGAAAAAGGCGGAATGGCGGGACTTGAGCAGCACGATGTCGCCGGACTCCGGATAAAGCCGCTTCAGCATCGCGGCCGATTCCGGCGGGCCGCGCCGGGCGGTATACGCCAGCACGTCCTGCCAGGTGTCCTGCCATCGCCCGAAGTTGTCATTGCAATACACCACGCAAACGCCTTCGCGGCGACACGCCGCGGCGGCCGCCGCTACGCCGGATGCAGCCCCGGCCTGGGCGCGGGCAAGCGCTGCGCCATCCTTGAAATGGAAGTGACTGAAGACGTCGATCAACAGCAAGGCACGCCCGTCATGGCCCGAACCAGACATCATCGCCTCCATCGCACCCCACCTCGTTGCGAGGGTATGTGCCTGATCATGCAGGCGCCTGTGTGATGCCGGCGCTGGAGAGGAGAGAAGCCAATGTCAACGCCGCATGGCCACCGCTTCAATGCAACGCCGGCTCGCGCTCGGCGACGAACGATTCTTCCCTGCCCACATAACGGCGGCAGTGTTCGAGATAGAGGCGCTCATGCTCCGCAAGCAAGCCCAGCGTGGTGCGCCATAGCCATGACGGCGCTTCCAGCGAGCGGGAATGGCTTTTCTTCAGTAGCCGGCACCATTCCTTGCGGACAGGGTCGTCCATCTGGCGCGCATGCGCGCGACCCACGACGTGGCCGAGATACGCGGCAAGGCGGCGCACTTTCTTTTGCTTCAGGCTGACGATGTCGAGCTTGAGATCCTGCGGCAGCAGCTCGCGCACGAACACCGGGCGTCCCAGCAGCGTCGATGCGCCCATGCGATTGCCCAGTGCTGGAGACAGTTGGCGCGCGCCTTCCAGCACGCGTTGACCATCGTCTTCCGGCAACGTGATCGAGCGCGGCATCGGCACGATGGGCGATACCGCTTCCTTGATATCCATCAGGCACAGATCGGCGCCGTCCGCGGCGGCGCCTTCGATATCCAGCAGCACCGCATAGCGCAACCGCCCCAGCGAGCTGCAGCCCTTGCGCCAGTACGCCGCGTCGAGCACGCGCACCGTGCCGCCGTCGGGACGCCCGCGCAACTGTGTCGCCAGGCGCATCATGGCTTGTTCCTGGAACAACGCATTCAACGCACGATGCTCGCGCGTCGTGATCGGCCAGAACGCCTTGCCCAGCGGCAGGCGCAGCGTCTTGCCCTCCAGCCGCTCGCGCGCCAGCACTTTCCAGCTGCGCGCATGCGCACGCTGGATTTGCATGCGCAGGTAAGGGGGCAAGGAAGGCGGGGGATCGTCGGCATTCGGAAACGCCGATTCGTAACCCGCCAACAGTCCTTCCAGTATGTGCACGGTGCTCAGGCCAGGCAGATCCGAACTGCGCGCCAGCACGGCCAGCGAAAGCGCCAGCCGGCACAGGTCGAACGCAGGGTTGGCGATGGCGCATTGATCGAAATCGCGCAGATGGATGTGCACGTGGCCATGCTCATCCGCCAGCGGACCCAGGTTGCCCACATGGCAATCGCCGCAGATCCAGATGTCGGGGCCTTCAGGCAGCGAGGGTGCGTGCGGGGAGCTTATCCATGCGTAGAACTGCTCGATGCTGCCGCGCACGAACGCGTGCGCCGACTGCGCCATCTTGCGGCGCCGCTGTTGCTCCAGGTTCGCCTTGCGCTCATATGCAACTACGGTTTCTGGTTTGGCCATGCGGCCATCCTCCGAGGCGTCGGGGCATCGGAAGGTGAAGAGACGAGGGGGAAAGAAGTGAAGGAGTTGACGTGTTCGTCACGCGGGAGAGGCTCTGGGTGAGTCCCGCCGCCTCCGGGAGAGGATGCCGAGAGGCAGGTGAGGGTTCGGGCGAAGCGCGATGTTCAGTGCTTGCGCAAGCCGTGATGATCGCGCTGCTCGGACCCTCACCAACCTCTCCCCCGGAGGCCCGATTGGCGTCGAATCTCAGCTGAGGGTTGCAGATGATGTTGTGTGCCTCGTAATGCTGGTTCGTCGTCCCGGCGAAAGCCGGGACCCAGTGTCTTTCCGCTTTAAAGTCGCCAGGCTCCGGCGTTCGCCGGGGCGACGAGCATGAAATGGGTGGCTTACCTGAGACTCGATGCCAATCAGGTTAGGGAGGGGGAGGGACTCAAGTGAGTCGCGGCTACCCGCGCCCAAACGCCGCGAGCTGCACCTGCCTCCCCAACAAAAACGCATCGGCGACCAGCCGCAGCGGGCGCACGTCCACATCGTCGATGCCCTGGCTGATCAATTCATGGAATAGTTCGTACAACGAGGGATATTCGCGCTCGGCGCCCAATGCCACCGGCTCGCCGGCGATCACCAGGCGCTTGCCGCCTTCGCTGATCGAAAGCAGGCCATCGTCGGTGTCGACGTCGATCTCCCATTGCTCGACCGGGCCATGGCGCCAGTCGAATTCCGCGCGCACGGGTACGCCGGTGGCGTCGATGCCATCGAGTTCGGCGGCGATCGGCGTGGCGCAATCGGCGGGGACGTGCAGGGTGGCGTTGTGCAGCAGCACCTCGTTCGGCAGGATGCGCGTCACGATCGACAGCGCATTGATGCCCGGGTCGAACACGCCCATGCCGCCCGGCTCCCAGATCCAGTCCTGGCCCGGATGCCAGCGGCGCACGTCCTCTTTCCAGCGCACGTGCACCGCACGCAGGCGACGGTTGGCGAGCCACGCGCGTGCCGGTTCCACCGCGCTGGCGTAGCGCGAATGCCAGGTGGCGAACAGCGTGCGGCCTTGCTGGCGCGCCAGGTCGCGCAAGGCTTCCACTTCGCTCACGCTGGCGCCGGGCGGTTTTTCCAGCATCACGTGCTTGCCCGCGAGCAATGCGGCGCGCGCCTGCGCATAACGGACCTGAGGCGGCGCGCACAGCGAAACGGCATCGAGTTCCGGCTCGGCGGCGAGCAGCGCTTCGATATCGGTGTAATGGCGCGCGTGCTCGACCTGTGCGTGACGGCTCGCGCTTGCCACCAGCTTGAAGCCGGGATTGGCCGCGATGGCGGGCAGATGCTGGTCGCGCGCGATCTTGCCGACGCCGACGATGCCCACGGTGTAGCACGCATTGTTTTCTGTCATGAACGAAGTTCCTCCGAGCCGCAATCGGGCAGTCTAGAAACAAGGCCGAACGCCTTCCAATGAGAAATTGGACTGTTCAGATACCGGTGTTGATATCGGGCTTGGTTGCGCTATGGCCGTGCATCATGCGAGGCAGATGCAGTGTTCCCGATCGGACGCCTTTGCTCAACGTGGGCAGCACTCCGGCGAGGGCGCACTGTTATGGCGGCGTTTTTTGCACATCGCCTGGTGTGGTGACTTGCAAATAACTTTCTGAGTGAGTCCCTCTCCCTCCGGGAGAGGGTGCCGAGAGGCGGGTGAGGGTTCGGGCGAAGCGCGGTGCTGACGTCGGGCGCAAGTTTCTGTTATCGCGCGCTGGTCGTACCCTCACCCCAACCCCTCTCCCGGAGGGGCGCACTACTTCGACACACCCTCAGAGAAACTTCGCAATCTTGTCGATCGGGCGAACCTTCAACGCATCCAGATCCCACGCCAGCAATTGCGCGATCGCCAACGTATCGGCATGAATCTGCCGGCGGCGCTCGGAGAACGCGCGCAGCAACTTGTTTCGCCAGCGGGATTGGACCTGCAGTTCGAACGCGATGACCGCCGCGGCCAGGCGGGTGAGGTCGTCGGTCCAGTCGAGGCTGATCGCGGCGTTGGCGACGGCCAGCAATCGGCCGTGCGATACCAGCCGGCTTACGCGCTTGTCGATCGACAACGACTGCGCGCCACGCGCATCGCCCGGGCTGAGCACGGCGTGATAGAGCAGGGCGCTCAGTACGCGCTCCATGCGGCGCGCCAGGCGTTGCTCGAGCGGCTCCAGTTCCACCGCGTTCGCTTCGGCGATATGCGCTTGCGAGGCACGCGATCGGCTGGGCCGGGCATTCGGCGCCGAAGGGCGGCTGCCGGCAGGCCAGAGCGGGATCACGTTGCTCGGAGCGGCTTGCTCCGATTCGATCAGGAAGTTGGTGGTCGTCTTCATAGTGCCCTTGCCCATGCATTGGACGTGCCAGAGCGCTGGCCTGCAGAGGCTATCGGCCGCCGGTCGGGCCGGCTGAAGGGTTTCGGTTGTCCCGGGCGGCCAGGGCGGCGCCGGGTGGATCCCGCTGACCTGCGAAAAAAGGTCCGTTCTGGCAACGAATGGTCATCACGTTCCGGCCTCGGGCTGTGCATAATCGGCCCTTCGGTCCGCCTGCACGGGAGCTTCCATGAAACGCGTCACTGGCATTGGTGGGATTTTCTTCAAAGCCAAGGATCCAAAGGGCCTTGGCGCCTGGTACAAGAAGCACCTCGGCGTCGACGTCGCCGACTGGGGTGGCGCCGCGTTCCGCTGGAACGGCCCGGACAACCCCGAAGGCGTCGGCACCACCGTCTGGAACCCGTTCTCCGCGGACACCAGTTATTTCGCACCCAGCTCCGCGCCCTTCATGATCAACTACCGCGTCGACGACCTGCACGGCTTGCTGGCCGCGCTGCGCGCCGAAGGCGTGCACGTCGAAGAGAAGGTCGAGGAATCGGAGTACGGCAAGTTCGGCTGGGTCGTCGATCCCGAAGGCAACAAGCTGGAGCTGTGGCAGCCGCCGTCCGGACAGTAACAGGCCGAGCCACCGGTAAATTCCGGATGGCAGAAAATTTGCATCAGCGACCGACGTAGATCCGCCATCCGGCACACAGGGGAGCTGTCGATGAGGCGCTGCCGTTCGCCACTACTGTGCCTGTTCGCCTGGGGCGTGGCCGCGGCGGCGCATGCGGGAACGTTGACGATACGAACCGCCGACAACCACCAGCAGCCTGTCGGCGACGCGGTCGTGACCATCGACCGCGCCCACGCCGCTGCCGCGGTAACCACGCATGACATCGACCAGAAGGGCGAGCGCTTCATTCCCTACGTGGAAGTGCTGCACCCGGGCGACAGCGTGGTGTTTCGCAACAGCGACAGCACGCGGCACCACGTCTATTCGTTCGCGCCGATCGGGGCGTTCCAGTTCATTCTCAGCCCCGGCGAAAATTCCGCGCCGGTCGTGTTGAACCAGGCCGGCACCATCGCCGTTGGCTGCAACATCCACGATCACATGATCGTTTACCTGGTGGTGACCGCCGACCAGGCGCAGGTGACGAACGCCCAAGGCCTGGCGCAGTTCGATCAGCTGCCGCCCGGCCGCTACACGGTGACGGTCTGGCATCCGCAACTGTGGCCGGGGCGTCCGCCGATCAGCGCTACCGTCGACGTGCCCGCAACGGGCGCCGCCACCGAATTGCCCTTCACGTTGCGGCTGATGCCCGACCCGCGCCGGGTCGCCGATCACGAACACCTGGATTACTAGCGCCATGCGCATGGTGATCGGCTTCCGGCTTCGCCTTGCGCTGTTCTTCGTGGGGATGCTGGTGACGGTGCAGCTGATCACCGGCGCCTTGGTCTACAGCGTGACGCGCCATGCGCTGGTGCTGGACGGCGAACGCCAGCTCGCCGCCAGCGCCAAGGCGTTTCAGGCGCAGATGGACGATGTCTCCGCGCGCATCGCCGGCAACGTGCGCGTGATGGCGCTGGATTTCGCCTTGCGCCAGGCGATTGCCGAAGGCGATCGCGGCACCGTGCTTTCGGTGCTGCACAACCATGGCCGGCGCGTGGGCGCATCGCGCATGCAACTGGTCAATCTCGATGGCACCATCGCCGCCGATACCGCCGACCAGCACGCGGCAGGGCAAAGCTTCCCCTTCGCCGAACTGATCCAGCAGGCCTTCAATCAGCAGACCGCGGTGATGGCCGCGGTGCAGGGGCATGTGGATTGGATCGTCGTCGTGCCGATCTACGCGCCGCAACCGGTGGGCCTGGTGGTGGTCTACGTGCAGGTGGACGATCAGCTGCTTGCGCACATGCAACAGCTGAGCACCTTGCGGCGCGACGTTGCGCTGGAAGTGCAACTGGCGCCTTCGCACTGGCAGGCGGTGGCGTTGGGCGATCGCGCCACGCCTTTTGCGCGCGGCCTGGAACAGGTCACGGGCGATTTTCCGGCGCAGCCGAATCTGCGCCGCATGGGGCAGGGCGACTACATCGTGCTGGCCCAGCCGCTGCAGCGGCCGTACAACAGCGCGCCGGTCGTGGTCCTGTTCGGCTATTCGCTGGACGACGCTTTGCGTCCTTATCGCAATCTGGCCTTGGCCTGGTCGGCACTGCTTGCGCTCGGCCTGGCCACCGGCCTGGTGGGCGCGTGGCTGATCGCGCGCAACGTATCGCGTCCGGTGGAATGGCTGGCCACGGTGGCCAGGCGCATCGAGCAGGGCGACTATCGCACGCCGCCCCGCCTGCGCCGCCGCGATGAGATCGGCGCGCTGGCCAGCGCGATCAGCGCCATGGCCGAAGCCGTGCAGCAACGCGAGGAACGCATTTCCTACCAGGCCACGCACGACGCCGTGACGGGGCTGCCCAATCGCATGGCGATCGAGGTCGAGATCACGCATGACATTGCCGATGGCGTGACGCATGGCAGCCTGCTGATGATCGGCCTTACGCGCGTGCCGGACATCATCAAGACCATGGGGCACGGCCTGTGCGATCGCCTGATGCACGAGGCCGGCGAGCGTATCCAGCGCCTGGCGGACGGCGCACAGGTGGCGCGCGCCACCGACAGCAACTTCGTCATCTGGCTGGCCGGCGCCGGCGTGGACGATGCGGTCCGCGTCGCCAAGCATGTGCTCGACGTGCTGACTGCACCCTACGTGGAGCCCGATCTGAGCATCGACATGGTGCCGGCCATCGGCATCGCCCTTTATCCGCAGCACGCCGGTCACGCCGTGGCATTGCTGCGTTATGCCGAGACGGCGCAGTTCGCGGCGATCGGCTCGTCCCACGCCTGGGCGTTCTACCAGACGGCGACCGATCCGCACCGGCCCGAGCGGCTGTCGCTGATGGGCGAGTTGCGCGAAGCGCTCGCGCAACATCAACTGAGCTTGCAGTACCAACCCAAGCTGGCGTTGTCGACGCGGCGCATGGACAGCGTGGAATCGTTGGTGCGCTGGCAGCATCCCCTGCGTGGAAACATACCGCCCGACGCGTTTATCGGCATGGCCGAAGACACCGGCAACATCCATCGCCTGACGCGCTGGGCGTTGGAAACGGCCATTGCGCAAGCCAGCCGGTGGCGTGCGCAGGGCTTGATGCTACGCGTGGCGGTGAACCTTTCCGCCCGCGACCTCGGCGACGCCGAACTGCCCGGGCATATCGTCGAGCTGGCGGATCTGCACCGGCTTCCACACGACCAGCTGACATTGGAAATCACCGAGCGCGCCGTGATCGGCGAATTCGAATCGGCCTCGCGCGTGCTGCAGCGACTGGACGAGCAGGGCTTTCATATCGCCATCGACGATTTCGGCGTCGGCCAGTCGTCGCTGTCATACCTGCACAAGCTGCCCGTGCACGAGTTGAAGATCGACCAGAGCTTTATCAGGCACCTGATCGACGATGCCAACGACCGCATCATCGTGCGCTCGATCGTGGAGCTCAGCCACAACCTGGGCTACAGCGTCACCGCCGAGGGCGTGGAGAATGCGGAGGTGCTGCACTACCTGGCTTCGATCGGTTGCGATCACGCACAAGGTTACTTCGTCGCGCGGCCGCTGAGTGCCGATTCGCTTGCCGATGAAATCGCCCATCCCTTCGACGGTGGCCACGCATGAAATATCGCCTGCACTCGGTTATTGCGATATGGAGTCTCGCCATGGCGGTGCATGCGCAGGATATCGACCTGCATGCCTACGCCGACGAGCGCCTGGTGGCGGCGCCGGACGATCCAAGCTGGACGCGCGGCGGCTTCGGCAAGACACGCTACGGCGACGGGCGAACCAGGCCGCATTTCGGCGGCGCCGCCATCCATGGCTCCGTGCAGATCACGCCCGAACTGCTCGCGCTCGGCCAAGTGCAATACCAGACCAGCGGCCATGGCGGTTTCAGCCTGCTGGAAGCCTGGCTGCGTTATCGCCCGGTATCCACCACGCCCTGGCGCTGGTCGCTGCGGGCCGGCGTATTTTTTCCGCCGGTGTCGCTGGAAAACGACGGCGTCGGTTGGACCAGTCCGTGGACGATCAGCTCCTCCGCCATCAACACCTGGGTCGGCGAGGAATTGCGTGCCGCGGGTGGCGAATTCCAACTGGAACGCCGCGGTGTAGCCGACAGCTGGGAGCTGCGTGCATCGCTGTTTCGCCGCGACGATGCGGCCGGTGGCGTCCTGGCGTCGCGCGGCTGGTCCATCGGCGATCTGGTTTCCGGTATCGGCAGCCGCTTGCGCGAGGCGAATGCGGGAGTGAGCGAAGAGGGCGGGACATTGCCGCGCTATTACGATCCCTTCCGCAATATCGGCCGATCGCATTGGGGCGATTACGCCGCCATTACCTGGCATGCGCCGGGCGAAACGCGCGTCAGCCTGATGCATTTGGACAACCGTGCCGACCCGGCGGCGTCGGCATTCTACGCAGACGGTGACCGGCAGTTCGCCTGGCGCACGCGCTTCTGGAGCGTGGCCGGGCGCACCGATACCGGGAGCCTTACCTGGATCGCGCAGTGGATGGATGGCACCACCCGCAGCGGGCAGGACGCGGGCCAGCCATTGAACACGCATTTCCGCGCGGCGTTCGTGCTGCTTGGATGGAACCGCGGCGCATGGCGCCCCGCGCTGCGCATCGAGCATTTCCGCGCGCGCACCCCATCGGCGAATGCGGACTGGCGGCAAAGCGAGCACGGCAATGCCATCACCGCGGCATTGAATTGGCGTCCGCGCGACTGGCTGCGTCTTACCGCGGAGGTGCTGCGCATCGACAGCATGGCGACGGTGCGCAGCGAATACGGGTTGCCTGCGCGCGTTACCGATACCCAGGTGCAATTGAACATGCGGGTTTTCTATTGAGCCCCTTTTTCGGAAAACCTCCCGTAGGTTGGGCTGAGGCGCAGCCGAAGCCCCAACGTGAGATGTAGATGGCGACGTTGGGGTTCGGCTGCGCCTCAGCCCAACCTGCGAGACCATTGCGCGTGCTTGAGCTTTATCGATTTAAGGATGCTCTGATCTATTCCACGCACCCGGCCTTCTGGACGTCACCCCGTCATTTAAATTCAAAATGTTGGGGCCGCACTGTATGCGCGCCTCGCTGCACCCCAGCGTCTCAACAGACGACCAGTCTGCCTTCGCCACTGGAGCACAGCGAGGCGCGCATACACTGCGGTGACGGGTACGTGGAATAGATCAGAGCATCCTTAAGCGCATGAAACAAATTAGCGCGCTCTTCTCGCGTTTCTTACGCCACTTCGACGTTGGCAGGTCTACGCTGATTTTCGCCGCCCAGGCTCATAGGGGATTTGCCGGACATGCACGCCATAAAACGATGCATGGCCACTATCAGTCGGATTGCCGCGCCCAGATCGGGAGCAGTGCCAATGATCTATCCATATACAAAAAGTATGCTGGCCTTATGGTTCGTGCGGGTGGCCATCCATGGTGCTCCATCCTCCACGTAGCTGATCGGCGTTCCATCCACTGATCAGGCATGAGGCCTCTTGCTGCGGGGAGGCGATATGAATAGCGCACAGATCAGCCGCGCTGATGCGTCGGTTTGTTCAACCGAACAGGCGCGGGTGCCCGCATGAACGCCGAGCTGTCGCCCGCGTGCCCCTGGGCGTGCGTGGATACATCCCCTTACCGCGGCCGCGTGGATTTTCATGAGCTGCATGCGATGGGCTCGGTGCTGGTGCATATCGATCGCGTGTCGCTGGCCGACATATTGCGCAACGCCTTCGTCTATCCGCCGCACACCATCTTCGAACAGATCAAGGTGGCGCCCAGCGGCTTCGATCCGTCGCGCAGCCTCCTGTGCGAACCGCGCTACCGATTCGAGTACAGCGGAGAGCCGCAACCGGAACCTGCGGTGTTACCGACCGAAGCGTGGATCGACAGCTATCATCGCCGCCTGTGCGAGGTGCTTGCCGATACGACCGCATCGCTGCGCTCGCCATGGTTGCTGCAAAGCGGCGGCAGGGATGCCATCTCGCTCGCCATTGGCCTGGCGAGGGTGCGTCCCGATGCCAGTTGCCTGACTTACCTTGGCAGCCAGGAAGAAAAAGGCGAACTTGCCGCTGCGCGTCACGTGGCGCGTTCGCTCGGTTTGTGTCATGAAACCCTGGTCTGCCAGCCCGGCCGCGCCTACGACCGCTATCTGGCGCTGGTGCCCAGGCTGCCCTTGCTGTCGGGCGATTTTGCGATGCTTTCCTATGCGGATCTCGCCACCGAGATTCACCGGCAAGGCGGTGACGGCGTTATCGATGGCCTCGGTTCGGACATCTACCTGGGCATGTCCTTGAGTCGACATCAGCGCGTGATGGCGCAACTGGCGTGCGAGATGGCCTTGCCCGGGTGGATGATCGATCTTGCATGGGTCACGCGCAGCTTCACGTTGTCCTGTGCATTGGGCACGTTGCAGATGAACGCCTTCGAGCGCTCGTTCCCCGGTTCGCGCTTTACCGATGCGGAAGTGGATCACCTGCTGGACGGCGGCTACGCGGCGCTGTCCAGGCAACGCCTGCAGTTGTTCCAGGATGAAATCGCCGCGGCCGACACGGACGAATGCCGGCACCGCATCGCCATCAATCTCGCCGAGGCCGGCGGCGCCATCGCCAAGGGCATGTACACCACCATCGCGCTGGGGCTGCAGCTGGTCTATCCCTATTGCGATGCTCGCCTGAGCGAGTGGATGTTCCGCCACGTGCCGATGTCGCTGCGGATGGACCCATCCACGCACACCGACAAGATCCTGATCCGCCATCACATCGCCCGGCGGTTCGCCGATCTGCCGTACGTCGATGCAGGGCGGGAAAATTTCCATTTCGATTTTTGCGGCCTGGCGGCGGAACGGTTCGACCAGGTGCATGCCTTCGCCGTCGAAGCGAGCGAGATCATGCCCGGAGCGGTGGCCTGGCTGGAAGCGCACGCCAGGCATCTGGCAAACAACTATGTGGCGTCGAAATTCTATTTGCTGGCCGTAACCCTGCCATGGCTGCTCAGCCGAACCCGTGGCGTGACCAAAGCGCGCTCGCGCCGGCGGCAGGCGGCGGAGCGACCGATGGCGCCGCAGCCGCTGGGATAAGCAACGGCGTCATAGTGGCCATGTCGAGTTCGCCTCGTTGCTGATACGCGTTGTGCGTCAAGCCGGCGAGATGCCCCGTCAAGCGCCTACAATCGGCGGATACCCTGATCACCCCGGCAGCGCCTCGAGGAGAAGCCACCCATGCGACAACCCCATCGCATCCTGCTGCAAACCACTATTCCCCCGGTCGAGGACGACTGGCATATCGGCCGCTTTACGCTGCTGCGCGATCATCTGGCCGGCCTGCGCGGCGACGATGGCTTGCCGCTGTTCGAAGTGACGGCGCGCGATCGCGATCCGATCGGCGCGCCCGACAGCGTCCTGTCGCAACTGGATGCGTCGGCATTCGACGAGCTGTGGTTGTTCGCGGTGGATACCGGTGACGGACTTACTTCGGCGGACTGCGAGGCCATCGGGCGGTTCCGGCAACGCGGCGGCGGCCTGCTGGTGACGCGGGACCATATGGACCTGGGCAGCTCGGTGTGCACGCTCGGCGGCGTGGGCGCTGCGCATTTCTTCCATAGCAAGCAGCCGGAACCCGATCCTTCGCGGCGCCAGCTCGACGACACGATCACCACCTATATTTCGTGGCCCAACTATCACTCCGGCGCCAACGGCGACTTCCAGCAGATAGAACCTTGCCTTCCGTTGCATCCGGTGTTGACCGATCCGAATTCGCCGAGCGGCGCCATCCGCTTTTTCCCCGCGCATCCGCACGAAGGCGCGGTGGGCAAGCCGGAGCACGATGCGACGGCGCGGGTGATCGCCACCGGTCGCAGCAAGCTGAGCGGGCGCACGTTCAACCTGACTGTGGCGTTCGAACCGGTGGACGGGCGGGGACCGGCGATCGCGGCATCCACCTTTCATCATTTCGCCGACTACAACTGGGACCCGTCACGCGGATCGCCCAGCTTCGTCAGCGAACCGCCGGGCGATGCGCTGGCGCGTTCGCCCGAAGCGCAGCGTTCGGTGCGCCGCTACGCAACGAACCTGGCGCTGTGGCTGGCAGGGCGGCCCGTGGTGTAGCGAGGCACGAGCATGGTGGGATTGTGCTGCGCTTTTACCTGACGACGCATCACAGCGCGCCATGTCCCAACTTCGTCAGGCGTGGGTTACCGGCCGTGCGGTTTTCGAAACGTGGCTGCTGCCTCGCACTTGCAGGACGTTATCGGAAGAGCGTTCCAAGAGCAGTGGCGAGGGCAGGGCGCAGTCCGGATGCAATCGGCTCAGGCCATAGATCGCGCCGGCAAGTCCATTCATCAGGCCGGGCGTGAAAGCGGCGCGTGCCCGGCCGGTGACGATGCCGCCGTTCTCTTCGATCGACGAAATCACCTGCGCCGCCGATCCAACCAGATCTTCGGCGCATGCGGCCGGATCGAGTGCGGCCGCGCGCCATTGCAGTTCCCACAGCGAAAAATCCCCATGGCACAAGGTGTGGCTGATACCCCACTTGCCGCGTGCGGCCGCGATCGCGCGCCGTAGCCTGTCGAGGTGTTGCCCCTGGCCCGTGCGCGCGTACAGATCCGCTGCGGCGAGGCCGATGCCAACGCTGCCGTTGCACCAGGTGTCATGGCTTTTGTTGGCGTCCGCGTAACGTTTGTCGATCCAGTTGCCGCAGTTTTCGTCGTAGAGCGAATCTTCGAACGCGAACGCTGCGTCGGCCAGTGCGCGCCATCGGGCGCGATCGGTTTCGCTGCCGGCGTTGGATGCGGCAAGACGCGCGAGTGCCCAGCCGATACCGGTCGCGCCATGCGAGAACCCGCCGATCGGCTGCTCGAATCGCGTCATCCAGCGCGCGCCAAGCGCATCGACGACGGCGGTTTTCTCCAGGTGTCGCGCTGCGCGTGCCGCCTGCGCCAGCCAGCGTGCATCGCCGGTGGCATCGGCCAAGCCCAGCAATGGCAGGATGACGCCGGCGGCACCATCGATGATGTCGAAACCGTCTTCCGCTCGGATGCCTCGCGCTTCCAGCGCTTCGGCATGGGCGGTCGCTCGCGCAAGCAAGTCCGGACGCCGCATCAGGTCGGACAAGGTCAGCCACGTCCAGATTTGCGCGCCATAGCCGGCAAAGCCGCCGAGGTTCCTGGACTCCTGGTTGGCTTCCTGCGCAACAAGGGTGCGCAGCGATCCGTTCAGCGCTTCTTCGGTGCACGGCACCGGATTTGCTCGGCCATCTTCGACTTCACGCAGGTAACCTGCGAGCGCCACGGCGACCCCGCCTAGCCCGAAGTAGAGATCGAATTGCAATGGCTGAATGAACCAGCCGTCGCTGGTGGTCTCCGGCGTAATCCACGTCATCGAACCATCGGCGCCGGATACGGCGAGCCTCAACAGGCGTTCCACCACATCCACGGCGAGTTTGCGTCGGCGCGCATCCAGGTGTTCGGCATGTGGCGCCCGCGCGCGGCAAAGGCGGTCGTCGCTGTCCTGGTCGGGCAGGTTGCCGCGCCGGTTGAGTTCGGTGGTGACCAGCGCGCTGCGAATGGTCAACTCTTCCAGGTCGATGCGCATCGCACGCCAGTCCGCCAGCGCCGCGTTGATCCGTGCACGTGTCAGCGGGGCGACGAAGACGGGAATGTCTCCGTAAAGCAGATCGTCGATCGCGCCGGCTATTTCCAGCGGCGTGGATACCGTTACCGAGGTGATCTCGGCATTGCGGGCAAACAGATCACGCGCGCGTTCGATCGCCGCGGCTTCATCGTGAAGCGATGCCGGATGCCACAGCATGCGGCCGATCTCCGCGTAGATCTGGGTGGGATGGCGAAGATCGCGTACCGCGCAACCTTCAAATTCGGCCAGCCATGCTTCGAGCTCGCCTTTGGCGTCGACGTCGCGCAACCGGCTCGATGCGGCGAGGAATCCTTCGCTTAGCTGGCTCCAGTACGTGGACACCTGCGGAAGGGGACTGGGATGGTTCTGCGAATGCGTGATGTCGGTATCGACCAGCTTCAGGCGGGCCGCGGTAGTGCCCGCATCGACGATCACCGGCAGCTGTATCTTCGGCTGCTGATGGGGCAGCGCGCCGGCCGCCGAAAGATCGGCGCCATCGAAGCCTTCGTCCGATGCACGGAACGGCACGATGCCGGTGCGCAAGACGGAGCCGGCAATCAGCGCCTGCGCCGCATCATGAGCCTGCCCGCAGCCCGAAGGCGCGGGTCTGGGGATCACGGCGAACAGGCTCTCGGCGTCAATGACCACCGGCACCGGCCCGGCAGCGATGAGATTTTCATGATGGATATCGGTGCCGCCGAGCAGGCGCAGCGCCGCCAGCCAATGGCCAAGCCGCAGGTAAAACGCGCGCAGTTCTTCTTCGCCAGCGCAATAACGATGCACCACGAAAGAGGCCCAGCCGTAGTCGCCACGGTCGATCACTTCGGGCACGCGGATGCGATCGGCGACATCGTCGAACACCCGCTGCAAGAACGTGTCGAGCGCCAGGTCGATGCGCAGCGAGCGCGGCTTGTACATCACCTCGCCAGCTTCCATCGACAACCGCGCGACGGCCTGGCCGCCGGCGTGGAGATCGCCTTGGCCGATGCTCAGTGCGGTGAGGCGTCCGGCGGGACGATCGAAGAAGCGCGCCAGCATGGCGCGATCGGTGGCGAAACGTGCGGCGAGCGACGCGATCGCGTCGGCTTGCTGGTCGAGCGAGCGTTGCAGGCGGCGGCGCAGCGGTGGGTAGCGCCGATCCAGATGGGCGGCGAACCCGGCTTGCAGCGCATACTCGATAAATTGATCGTGACGATCCGCATCGCTATCCGCGGTGAGCTGACCGCACAGATTGGCGGCGTGCAATTCCAGCAACAGCACGCGGTTTAGCTTCAGGCGCGCGTTGTAACGCAGCGCTTCATCGGCAGCCGCGCAGATCAAGGACGCTTCGCCTGCATCCAGCCCGGACACCGCGGCAAGACGCGCCGTCAGGGCGGCGCGTGCGGATTCGGTGAAGCGGTCGATGATGGGGGCGAATGGGTCGGGTGGATGCGTGTCGGCCAGCATCGTTTCAACTCCCCCTCCAGCGACGAGGCAATCGGGACATGAAAAGGCCAACGCATTCCCATGGCCGGGATGTGCGTTGGCCGTGGAAGATCAGCAACAGATACAGCCGTTGGCGCAGGACATGGTGGTCTTCTGCGTGGTGAAAATGGCAGCGGTTGCCTGGCTGGTCATTTTTTTCTCGGTAGCGCTGTCGAGGTAAAGCGGGCCGGCCGGATTATCCAGGCCGCCGAAGCTGTCTGAGCCATTGAGCCAACCGGAAACAACATCGTCATGGTGTTGCATAGCTGAACTCCTGCATAGGTCATGAAAGAACCGGCGCACGGCCAGGATCGGCGGTGCGCCGGCCTCGGGATGCCCTGATCTGTTCCACGCACCCGGCATGACCTGCAGAAGGCCAGCAGGGCGTGAGCATCCCTAGGGAAAAATCAGCAACAGGCGCAGCCCGACGCGCAGGACTGCGTGGTCTTGAGCATGGTGTCCATCCTCTCCATGCTCGTGCGGGTGGTCATCTTTTTCTGGACGGAGCCATCTACGTAGAGCGGGCCGGCCGGATTATCCGAACTATCCAAGCCGCTGAGCCAACGGGCAACAACTGCATCATTCTGCTGCATAGCCGAACTCCTTCGAAGGTCGTGAGAAAGGATTCGGTCGCCGTTTTTCCGACGCCTGAAGCTGCCGAAAAAGCTGCTACCGAACGCTAGCCATCAAAACGCACGCGGCAGCTACGATCCCGAGCCGGGATTTATGCCACTCACACAATGCTTCTCCCCGGGCAGACGCCGCCTCTCAACGATGAGCCCGGATATGTGTAGAGGATGTATAGATAGCACCCAGTGGCATAAGGATGCGCTGAGGCGCTGGCAGGTTAGTGCGCCAGCGCCTGCCGCACCGCCTGGCCGAAATCGTCCAATGCGAACGGCTTGGTGATGATCGCCATGTTTTCGCCCAGAAACTCCGATTGAACCGCCGCGGACTCGGCATATCCGGTCATGAAGAGCACGGGAACGCTAGGGCGTCCCTGGCGCATCAGTTCCGCCAGCTGACGGCCGTTCATGCCGGGCAGGCCGACGTCGGAAATAAGCAGGTCCACCTGCTCGGAAGAAGAAAGGATCGGCATCGCCGCCGTCGCATCCCGCGCCGTGGTGACGCAGTAGCCCAGTTCTTCCAGCAGATAGCTGACCAGGAAGCGCACCTGGTCATCGTCTTCCACCACCAGGATCTGCTGGCCCTCGCCCTTGGGCGCGCGGCCGGCGGATGGGGTCTCGGCGACGGCATCGCGCGATGGCGCGGCCGGAAGATACAGCGCCACCGTCGTGCCTTTGCCGGGCGCCGATTGAAGATCGATATAGCCGTTGGATTGCTGCACGAAGCCATAGATCATCGACAGGCCCAGGCCGGTGCCCTGGCCGAGCGGCTTGGTGGTGAAGAACGGTTCGAACACGCGCTCCTTCACGCCCGCATCCATACCCACGCCGGTATCGGCCACTTCCAGCACCACGTGGCCTGCAGCAGAGGCGGCGACATCCTCGCGCATATGGGGCGCAGTCGAAGCGCACCGCGTGGCGATGCGCAGCTGGCCGCCGTCGGGCATGGCGTCCCTGGCATTGATGCTCAGGTTGAGCAGGGCGCTTTCCAGTTGATTGGCATCGACCATCGCCTTGCCCAAGGTCGGCGCCAGGTCCAGCCGCACCTGGATGCGTTCGCCCAGGGTCTGGATCAGCAGCAGCTCCATCGACTGCACCAGCGCATTGAGATCCACCGGCTTGGGATCGAGCGACTGGCGGCGGGAGAACGCAAGCAGGCGTTGCGTGAGTGCGGCGGCGCGGTTGGCCGCATCGGATGCGGCGCGGATCATGCGGTCGAGGTTGTCCATGCGCCCGTCCTGCAGGCGCACGTTGATGATGTCCAGCGCGCCGATGATGCTGGTCAGCATGTTGTTGAAGTCGTGCGCGATGCCGCCGGTAAGCTGGCCGACGGCCTCCATTTTTTGCGCCTGCCGCAGCGCCGTTTCGCTTTCCGATCGGGCTTGCACTTCCGCTTGCAGCGCGGCGGTTCGCTCGGCGACTTTGCGCTCCAGCGTCGCGGCGAACCGTTGCGCGGCCTGCAACGACTCCTTGCGCTCGGTGATGTCGGTGGCGAACAGGTGGATGCCGTCGACGCGCCCGTCTTCCTGGAACCGCGGGATGTAGCGAAATTCGGCGTCTCGCCGCGCGCCATCGGGGCGTGGGCTGCTGAGCTCGAGCTGGGTTTCATGTCCCGCCAGGGCGCGCTGGATCGCTTCCTGGCACATCTGCCAGTGTTGCGGGCCGAAGACGTCTTCCACGGTTCTTTCCAGCATGCTGGCCGGCGCAATGCCGAACCACGCATGGTGGGCCTGGTTGACAAAACGGTAGCGCAGGTCCGGATCGATAAACGCGATCAGCATGGGCGAGGCATCCGCGATCAGGCGAAGCTCCGCCTCGCTGTTGGCCAGCGCCTTGCGGCTGGCGGCCAGCTCGGCGATGCGATCGCGTATTTCGAACTGCTTTTGCCGCGAGCGCATGGCGGTGGCGACGGCGCTGATCAGCGAGAAGGAACCGATCGGGCGTTCAAGTTCGATGCGATTGATCACTTCGCGCGGCAGCGGCACGGTCAGCGGCCCGCTGCCGTTTCGCACCGAGCGAAGCACCACGAACGGTACGTCCGACCAGGTCGGCTGGCGTCGCAGGGACGCTTGCAGCGACTCGGTCCCGTGCTTGAGCGCCTCCTGCGTAAGAATGACCACGCCGGTGGTTTCGTCGATATGTTCGGCCAGGGTGCTCAGGTCGGGATGGACGTCGGCGTGGTAGCCGTCCTGGGTCAAGGCCTTGGCCAGGCTTTGCGCGTCGTGCCCCCACGGCGCCACGATCAGCACGCGGTAGCCGTGCGGCGCATCCCTATGCATTGCGGCTTTCCAGTAGCGAGTGCGAGCTGGCCTTGCCGATGAACTCCGGGGTGCCCGTGAGCACGCCCTGGAAATCGACCAAGGGCTCGCCCACCTGCAATCCGCGACCGTCGATACGCAGCTCGCGGATCGTTTCTTCATGGACGCCACTTCGATTCTTGATCACCGATATCGCCTTTCGAATGCGGCCCCCCGCCTCGAAAAACCGGAACAGCACCACCGTGTCCGCAATATAGGAAACATTGAGCGGTCCGGTATCCATGCTGCCGACCAGGCCGAACTGCGGATTGATCAGGAAGGTGGTCACGCCCGAATGGCTGAGGAACGCCAGCAGCTCGTGCATTTGCAGCACCAGTTGCTTTTCCTCCGGCATCGCGGCCAGGTAACCGTTGAGGCTGTCGATCACCACGATTTTGCAGGCCTGCTTTTGCACCGCCTGGCTCACACGCCAGGCAAACTCGCCCGGCGCCATTTCCGCCGGATCGATCTGCACCACCTTGAGCAAGCCTTGCTGCACGCAAGGTTCAAGATCGATGCCCATGCTGCGGGCGCGGTTGAACAAGGTGCCGACCCGCTCGTCGAACTCATACAGGTAGCAGTTCTCGCCGCGCGCGCACGCGGCGGCAATGTATTGCAGCGCCAGGGTGGTCTTGCCGGTTCCCGCAGGTCCGGTGAGCAGTGTGCTGGTGCCGCGCAGGATGCCTCCACCGACCAGCTCGTCGAGCTGCGCGATGCCGCTCATGATCGGTTCGCTGGAGAAGGCAGCCTGGTGTTCGGATGCGATAAGCCGCGGATAGACTTCGACGCCGCCGGTTTGAATGGTGACGTCGTGATAGCCGGCGATGAAGGTGGCCCCACGCAGCTTTTGTACTTGCAGGCGCCGCCGCGCCGCGCCGAATTCCAGCGTGAAGCGTTCCAGCGAAATGACGCCATGGCTGAGACTGTGCAACTGGGTATCGCGCGCGGTGCGCCCGCCGCTGAGGTCATCCGTCAGCAGCACCGTGATGTTGCGCGGAGAGAAGAACTGCTTCAACGCCAGCACCTGGCGGCGGTAGCGCAAGGAATCCTGGGCCAGCAGCCGCAGCTCGGACAAGCTGTCGAAAACGACGCGCCGGGGTGCGATGTGCTCGATCTTTTCCTGGATCAACCGGATGGTTTCACCAAGCTCAACCTCCCATGAATGAAGTACGGATTGATTGCGGTCGTTGCCCAATACACCCTCCACCGAAGACAGGTCGAACAGCTCAACGCCCTCGAGACTCCATCCATGCGAGGCCGCGACTTCGATCAGTTCATCGGCGGTTTCCGACAAGGTGATGTAAAGGCATCGCTCGCCGTTGCGCACGCCGTTCAACAGAAACTGCAACGCCAATGTTGTCTTACCGGAGCCCGGTTGCCCTTCCAGCAGGTACAGGTGCCCCTGCGGGAGCCCGCCGTGCAGGACAACATCAAGGCCCGGATTGCCAGTACTGCAACGTGTGGAAGAAGACATGAGTCGCCTCAGCCGAACTCAGATTTGGAAAACCAATGGTTGTAACGGGAAACGTGGACGGGCCGTGAAGCATTGGTGGAGACGTTACGGTGTCGGCCGTTCTTCTGTATTGAATCGGTCACGTGGCGCATTCGCAGGCTTCCCCGGGTGATAATCACTGACGGCAAGTGCGTGCGGCGCACGTGATCGGGGAGGAGCAGGGTGAAATCAATCGCGGCTGCGTGCGCACTGGCCTGCCTTCCAGCGGCATCGTTGTATGCGGCCGATGCGCCCGCCTATTTCGTGCCACAGTTGCTGGGTGCCCAGTACACCTTTATCGAGCAATGGCAGGGACGCGTGCATTCGCCGTATGCAGGCCCGCTGAGCGTGCTGGCCCAGGGTGATCATGAGCGGTCGCACACCTTCGGCATTTATGTTGGCGTACCGATCACGCAACGCCTGGCGCTGTATGTGGACACCGAACTTTTTCGCGGCGAAGGCATAAGCCACAGCACCGGGCTGGCCGGCCTGACCAATGGCGACGTCATTCGTGGCGGGGGCGGAACCCTGGGACGCTCGGCGTACGTGGCCCGGGCGTTCCTTACTTACGACATTCCGCTGGGTACAGAAGTGACCCAGCAAGAGCGCAAGATGGACCAGTTGCCCGGTGCGCAAGCCAACGACCGCTTGAGTTTCAAGTTCGGCCTGCTTGCGGTGAACGACGATTTCGACCAGAGCCGCTACGCCAATTCGGCGCGCACGCAATTCATGAATTGGAGCCTGCTCAATAGCCCAGCGTGGGATTTCGCCGCCGACACGCGCGGCTACACCGTCGGCGGCATGACGACCTTGGCCAAAGGCGCATGGACCTGGCGCTACGGCATCTACCAGATGCCCACCGAGGCCAACGGCGCGCGCCTGGAAGGGCCGATCAACCGGGCCAACGGCCAATACCTCCAGGCCAACTGGCAGCGCACGCCGGATTCCTTGAACCTATGGCTGCTGGTCTACCGCAATCGCGCGCGCATGGGTATCTATGCCGATGCATTGCGCCTGGCCGAAGCGCGTCACACGACGCCGGACATCAAGGCCGATGATCGGGATGGACGGCATAAATACGGTGCAGCCATCGGCATGGACTGGCCGCTGGCCGATCGCGGCGATACCGGACTGTTCGCGCGTGCCGGGTGGAACGATGGCAGAACCGAATCGTTCGTCTTTACCGAAGCCGACCGCAACGCAAGCGCCGGCATCCAGGTTTCCGGCGCGCACTGGAGCCGCTCCGATGATCGCTTCGGATTCGCGCTCGCGGTCAATGGCCTGTCGCCGGAACATCGTGCGTATCTGGCTGCCGGCGGCACGGGATTCACCTTTGGCGATGGTGGCTTGCGTTACGGCAGCGAGCGCATCGCCGAGGCGTACTACGCGTTCGCGATCCATGCGTCTGCATTCATCACCGCGGACATGCAATGGATCGGCAACCCTGGCTATAACCGGGATCGCGGGCCGGTGCGGGTGATCGGGCTGCGTATCCATCTGGCGTATTGAGCCGATTGATCTCGGCTGAGGGTGGCAAGCAATGTTGAGTGCTGCCTGATACTCGCCGTCCCGGCGAACGCCGGGACCCAGTGTCTTTCAGCTCTAAAGTCGCCGGGGCGACGAGCAGGGAGCGGGCGGCTGGCTGGTGGTCTCATTCGGCATCTGCCACCAATTCGCGAACAACATCCTCCAGCGGCACATTGCCCTTGAGAACCCGCGCATCGTCCGCTTCAAACCGAATCCAGCCTTCATTGAAACCATCCAGCATGCGGATGCGATGTTGCGGATGCCGCATGCCCTGCGACCGGAACAAGGCTTCCCATTCATCTCGGGGAACGGCCTGTGCGTGGACCGGGCGTCCAAGAACTTTGGAGAACACATTGGCCGCGTCGACCGGCGCAATACGCGCGCGCGCCTCCAGTTCGACAATTCGGTTGCCACGCCAGTCTTGCTGCAGCAGCTCGGCGGCGACACGTCCGACGTCCGCTGTGGCGATCATGGGAATGGCGCGCTCCAACGGTTGCAGGAAACTTGCGATCACACCTTCGCGTTTTGCCGATGCAACGTCCCACGCAAAATTCTCCATAAACCACGCCGGCCGCAGGAACGTAACGGGCATGGGCAGATCGGCAAGAGCCTGCTCCATCAACGTGCGTTGCGACAGCAAGTTGCTGCGTTCGGCTTGCGCGCCGATGGTCGACAGGCAGACCACCTTTTGCGGACGCGCCTGGAGGAGGGCGCTGCGCACAGCCTCGATCACTCGCTTGGCTTCGGGAAAGCCGTCTTCCGGATCGAATTCCGATGGCGGAAGAATGAAGACGCCTTGGGCATCCTGGAACGCGGCGGCAAGCGCCGCCGGGTCTTCCATGGTGGCGATGCCGATCTCGCAGCCGAGCCTGGACCACGTGGCAGCCTTGCCGCGGTCGCGCAGCACGGCCCTGACCGGCTGATGTGCGCCAAGCAGGGTCCTGGCCACCGCGCCGCCGACTTTTCCGGTGACTCCGGTAATCGCGTACATCGTTGTTTCCTCTCAAAGCGGGTTGTCAAAAGTGGATTCGAATGCGGTTGGCGCGGGGCGCCACGAATCGACGGACGGCACTATGCGCGCGGCCAATTTGTGCTTCAATGACATGAGTGGAAATTCAATCGTGCGTTTTTGGAAATAATTCCCATGGCTTCGGACAACCGGCTTCTTTCGGGCGTATCGGTGCTGCTGGCGATCGTCGAGGCCGGCAGCATGACCCGGGCGGCGGAGGCGCTCGGCCTTTCCCCGCCGGCCGTAAGCCGTGCGCTGGCGCGGCTGGAGCAACGCATCGGCGTGCGATTGCTGGAGCGAACCACCCGTTCGCTATCGCTTACCGATGAAGGCCGCCGTTTCTACGAACAGGCCGGGCCGCATCTGGCCGGCCTCGAGCAAGCGGCGCTGGAAGCCTCCGGCGCCAGCGACACCGTCCGCGGCCGCTTGCGCGTCAATATCGATCCGCTGTTTTCGCGCACCGTCGTGTCGAAACACATGGGCGGTTTCCTGAAACAGCACCCACAGTTGTCGGTGGAACTGATCATGCGCGATGCGGTGGGCGATCTGGTCGCCGATGGTTTCGACCTGGCCATTCGTTTCGGGGAGCCGCCCACGGGCTCGTTCGTGGCGCGCAAGTTGATGGAGACGCGTGTGCTGACGGTCGCATCGCCCGCCTATCTCAAGGTTCACGGCAAACCGGCAAAGCCGAGGGAACTGGAACAACGCGATTGCATCGATTTCTACAACCCGGCGAACGGCAGGGCGTATGGATGGGAGCTGAGACGCAAGCGGGAAGTGTTGAACCTGCGCATCAAGGGGCGGCTGCTGGTGTCCGACGCGGGCGCGTTGCTGGATGCGTGCGAGGCAGGCGTGGGTATCGCGCAGCTCTTGGAGATTTTCTGTGCGCACTTGCTGGCGAAAGGGCGGCTGGTGCAACTCTTTCCCGAGTGGTCGGATGAACGGTTTCCGCTCTACGCCATCTATCCGTCGAGGCTCCATCGCGCGGCGAAGATAAGGGTCTTTATCGACTTTGTGATGAAGACGCTGCAGCCGGCCGGAGCGTGATGTTGCCCAAGAGGCGTGGGCCATCACCGCAAATGACCGATCTACCTGTCCAGTGTCCTAACGCTTCTTGTTCCCCGGGGGGACGAAGGTTTCGGCGGCCAGGTTATTTTGCGAATCATCACATTGAGCAATGATGCCAATCCAGCCAACCCCGACGAGCATGACTTGAACACGCCCACGAACGATCCGGCCGGTACGCAACGCCTCGTGCGCATCGTCATCGAGGCGGCGTCCGCCGCGCTATGGCAGGAGATCCGAAACGCCTGCGACGATGCATTGGCGCACGGCCATGCCTTCGTTGCGGTCCTGCATGGCGCCGAAGCCTGGGCCGACGCGCGCTGGTTGACCGACGAAGACCGCCTGCGTGCGGCGCGTTTCCGGCAGGACAGCGACCGCCACAACTTCATGCTCGGTCGCAACCTGGTGCATTACCTGGTTCGTCCACGCGGCAGTACGACGCCGTGCACGTTCTCATTGGGTCCGCATGGCAAGCCGTTTTTGCCAGGCGCACCCGCGTACAACCTTTCCCATTCCGGCCGCTGGGTCGCTTGTGTGGTGAGCCGCAATGAGCCGGTCGGCATCGACGTGGAGACCTTTGCGCGCCTTGGCGATTACCGCGACCTGCTTGGCGTGATCGCGCATCCGGCCGAGCGCCGCTCGATCGAACAGGCGCCGATGGAGCATCGCCTGGCGTTGTTCAAGCGTTGCTGGACGCGCAAGGAGGCAATCCTTAAAGCCACCGGCAAGGGCCTTGCCGATGATCTGCAAGCGATCGACGTATGCCTGGAACAGGACGAACCCGTGTTCGATCGTCCGGCATCGCTGCGCCTGATGCAGCTGTCGATGCCGCGGGACGAGGCGACGATTGCGCTGGCCTTGAGTCCCTCGGTATCCGGCGTGGTGGTGATGCGGGTGGATGCGTCGCGCTGAGCTCAGGCCCAGCCGCGCAACCGATACCACCATAGGCCGGCGAATTCGCGCAGGCAGCGGCCGCTCAAGCGCAAGGCGGAGCGCCTTGGCCACCACGGATGCGCCTGCCATCCGGGATACGCCGGATCGTAGGCCGGGGCAGGGATCACCTGCAGCCCCTGGCTGGCGAAGGCCGCCGCAGCGCGTGGCATATGAAAGCCGGAGGTCACCAGCAGGATGCGCGTTCGCTTGGCGCGCTTGAGCATGGCGGCGGAAAACAGCGCGTTTTCGTGGGTATTGGTGCTGGCGCACTCGGCCTGCAGTGCGCCGGCCGGCACGCCTTGCCATAGCAGGCCGCGCGCCATGCGCTGGGCCTGGTCGCTGCCGGACACCAGCACCAGGTCGGCGCGTGCATCGCGGAACAACTGCAAGCCGAAGCCGATGCGCGTGGCCAGGCTGTAGGCATCGTCGGCATGCTGATCCGGGCTCGACGGCGACAACACCCCGCCGCCCAGGATCACGATCGCATCGGCTTTGGCGTAACTGGATGCTTCGCGCGGCGGATAGTGCCGTTCCAGCGTGTCGCGCAGATACATGGCCACCGCGGGGGTGGCGCACAGCCAGAACCAGCACACCCCCAATGCCAGCAGTGAGAACGCAATGCGACGGTGGCGGCGGAACAGAAGAAACAGGCCGATCGCGCCAAGGATGGCCGCCTGGTAGATCGGATAAAGCAGGTGCTCAAGCAGGTCCATCGGGTTCCTCGTTGCATCCTCGATGCTGATTCGTCGTGCCGGAACGTCCGGAAATGACGACGAACGCCGGCTCCGCGGCTCAAGAAGCATGCCAAGCCGTCGGGTTCGGCCGGTTTTTTTAACAGATCGGCCTATTGCCTTGACCGTTTGTCAAGAGCATATAATGAGACAGGGGTCACACTTTTTAATCATCACCGGCCGAGATAGCCCATGAAGAGCCTCTGTCGTTGTTTAGCGCTGTGCCTGCCACTGCTGCTCTCCGCTTGTGCAACGACCGGCGGAGCCGGCGAGCCGCCCAAGCCCAATGCCGAGGTACAGGCGGTAACCACGTACCACATCGGTGTGGACGACCAGTTACAGATCACCGTCTGGCACAACCCGGACCTCAGCGTGAGCGTCCCGGTGCGCCCGGATGGCCGGATCACTGTCCCCCTGATCGGCGACGTGGTCGCCGGCGGCCGAACCCCGGACCAAGTATCCGCCGAAATCAAGGACAAGTTGCAGTCCTATATTCGCGATCCGCAGGTGGCGGTGATTCTTATTGCGCTGCGCAGCAACGAGTACCTGTCGCGGGTGCGGGTGACCGGCGCGGTGCGCAGCCCCATTTCCATTCCCTATCGCCAGGGCATGACCGTGCTGGACGCGGTGCTGGCTGCCGGCGGTATTACCGAATTTGCCGCGCCCGACCGTACCGAGCTGTATCGCAAGGGCGACGGGCAAAGCGCCAGTTCCTACTCGGTGCATCTGGACCGGATCCTGCAGAAGGGCGACCTGGCCAACAACTATCCGGTACAGCCGGGGGACGTGATTACGGTGCCACAACGCGCATTCTGATCGCGCACGCGGTTTTTTCAGGGACTCAAAGGGAAAGGGGATGTCATGGGGGGAGAACTCGCACCTTTAGGCGGCATGCTGCCGGCGCTGTTGACCGAGGCGCGGCGGCGGCGCATGGCGTTGGGCATAGCCTTCGCCGTGATTGCGATCGCGGCCGTGGTAGTGGGCATGTTCTGGCCGAAGAAATACGAGGCCACCACCACCATCCTGGCGCAGGAAAGCAACATCATCACGCCGCTGATGGAAGGCGCGGCTTCGGCCACGGCCAACGCCAACCGGGCCGGTATCGCGCAGAACGTTATTTTCAGCCGCAAAGTGCTCGACCAGATCCTGGAGGTCGGCGGCTGGACGGCGACGCATCCGACACCGGTGCAGCGCGATCTCATCATCGAGGGCATCCGCGCGCGCACCAAGGTGCAGATCTCGCACGGCAACCTGATCACCATCAGCTATGCCGACTCCGAACCGCGCCGCGCGTTCGTGGTGACGCAGGAGTTCGCGCGTCTTTTCATCAGCGAAAGCCTGGCCTCCAAGCAGCGCGAAAGCCGCGACGCCTACGACTTCATCAACAGCCAGGTGGAAACCTATCGGCGCAAGCTCACCGACGCCGAAGACAAGCTCAAGGCCTACCGCGAATCCAACGTGGACGCCCGCCCCGGCAGCGATGCCGACACCAATTCGCGCATCAGCCAGTTGCGTACGCAGATCGAGAACACGCAGCTGGAGCTGACTGAAAAACGCTCGCAGGCCGCCGCGCTGCAGGCGCAGCTGTCGGGCGAATCGGAAGTCAATGCGGTGCACACCACGCAAGGCATCTACGACACCCAATTGGCCGACTTGCAGGGCCAGCTCGACAAGCTGCTGCTCACCTATACCGACCAATATCCGGACGTGATCCGCATCCGCCACCAGATGCAGGACCTGCGCCAGCAGATGGCGCAGGCGGATCGGCGCAAGCAGGCGGCGCAGGCGGCCGGCACGCCGATACCGCTGGATAACTCAGTGCAGATGAACCCGCTTTATCAACAACTGAAGATCCAGCTGGCCGCGGTCGAGGGCGATGCCGCCGCGGCCGAGGCGCGCATCCATGCCAGCGAAGCGATGCTGGCGGCGGAACTGGATCGCGGCAAGCGCATTTCCAGCTCGGAAAACGTCACCGCCGAGCTGACGCGCGACTACGACGTCAACCGCGACGTCTACCAGGATCTGTTGAAGCGTCGCGAGAACGCGCGCGTGTCGATGAACCTGGATTCGGAGCAGCGCGGCCTCACGTTCCTTATCCAGAATCCGGCGGTGGTGCCGCTGGTGCCTTCGGGCCTGCGCTTCATGCATTTCGGCGCGGCCGGCCTGGTGTTGTCGCTCGCCATTCCGTTTGGCCTGCTGTTTGCGCTGGTGCGGTTCGACCCGCGCGTGCGCTCGGCCGACCAACTGGAGCGCGCGCTCGGTTCCACCGTGCTGGCCACGATTCCGTTCTATCCAACCCCGCGCGACCGCCGACGCGACCGGTTGCACAACACGCTGCTGGTCCTGATCGCCGTCGGCGTCGCCGCGTTTTACCTGATTCTGTTCTGGATCCGGCACAAGGGTTGAGCATGAGCACTCACGACGAAAACCTCTTTGAACGGCGCGAGCACAAACCCGCCGCCAGCGTGCGCAACATCGAAGAAACGCCCTCGGCCGGCCATTCGATTGCGCTGATGACCGAAGGCGGCCGTGCGCTGATGCCTGCACAGCTGGAGCAGCGCCGGTTGATCCATCGCGAGGATTCGGTACGCCGGCAATCCGATGCGTTTCGCGAAATCCGCACGCGCCTGCTTGAACTGGGCGGCAGCCAGAACTTCATCACGCTGGTGGCCTCGGTCAGTCCGCATTCGGGCGGCAGCTTCGTGGCGCGCAACCTGGCGGCGGCGTTCGCCTTCGACGAGGCGAAAACCAGCCTCTTGATCGATTGCAACCTGCGCTATCCGAACCAGCACAAGGCGCTGGGCGTGGAGCCGGAGCGGGGCGGCCTGATCGAATATCTGGAGCATCCGATTCGCGGCATCAAGTCGATCATCTACCAGACCGGCATTCCGCGCCTGCGCCTGGTGCCGGCGGGCACCTCGCGCGAGAACGGCGGCGAATTCTTCTCCTCGTTCCGCATGCGCGCGATGCTCGATTCGCTGCGCTGCCGCTATGCCGATCGCTATCTGTTCCTGGATGGACCGTGCATCAACGGTTCGCCGGATGCACGCATTTTGTCGGACCTGGCCGACTTCGTGGTCGTAGTGGTGGGCCACGGCCGCGATACGCCGGCCGCCATCAACCAGGCAGTCGCCAATTTCGACACGAACAAGCTGGCAGGGGTGGTTTTCAACCAGTCGGCCTAGGACGAAAGGCGACTGCCATACACGCAATCAACGCGCCCCGTCGGGGGAAGGGAGAGGTACATGCCGGCATCCATCACGCTCGCTCGCGCCATGACGCTTGCGCTTGTCGTCGTGCCGGGTGCGGTATGGGCCGCGCAGTTCAATTATTCCATCTTCGGTACGGTCGAACACAGCGACAACATCACGCTGAGCGACAGTCGTCCGATCAGCCAGAACGTCTTCATTCCGGGCGTCAACTTCAGCTACCTGCAGCAAGGCTCCACCTTGCAGGCCAACGTCAACGGCACGCTGCAGTACACCGATTATTTCGGCCATCAATTTTCGAACCAGACGCAGACGCAACTGGCCGCGCAGGCCAACTGGACGGTGCTGCCGAAACGGCTGGACTTCACCGTGGAAGATTACGCCGGCGTCGAGCCGGTCGACTCGCTGGCCAGCAATGCGCCGGACAACCGGCAGCAAACCAATGTGCTGTCGCTCGGGCCGACCCTGCATCTGCAGTTCGGCAACGTCATGCGCGCGCAGGTCGAGCTGCACTATCTCAACAGCTACGCCTCGAAGGTGAAGGATTTCAATTCCAGCCGCGGCATGGCGGCGTTCCGCCTGTATCGTGATCTCAATCCCACCGACACGCTGTCGCTGAATCTCGAGTCGCAACGGGTGAAGTTCGACCACAGCGAGGCCACGATCACGCTCGGTGGCGTGAACAACATCATCGCCACGCCCGATTACACGCGCAACGAAGCATACGGCCGCTATACCAGCGCGCTGATGCATTTCAATGCCGACGTGCTGCTGGGCTGGTCCAGGATCGATTTCACGCATGCGCGCAGCGATTCCAAGCCCATGGCCAGGATCACGCTGGGCTGGCAGTTCACGCCGCATCACACCTTGTCCGTGACCGGCGCCTATCAGTTTTCCGATGCCGCGCAGGACATGTTCCTGCAGCCGGGGCAGAGCATCGTCAACATCACCAACGAAAACCCGACCGACGTCATCTACAACCCCGGCGGCGGCATCAGCACCGGCAACCTGGTGATCGACTCGGAGGTTTATCTCGAGAAGATCCTGCAGGCCACCTACACCTATCACACCGAACGCTTCCAGCTGTCGGTCGCGCCGACCTACGACAAGCTTTCGTATCTGAACAGCGCCACCTTCAACCAGTCCACCCGCGGCGGCACGATCAACGCCGATTACCGCCTGCGCCCGAACACGACGCTGACCGCGTTCGTCAATGCGGAAAAGCTCACCTATACCTCGCTGGAGCGTACCGACAAGACCTATCGCTACGGCCTCGACCTTGGGCATCAATGGACGCCGCACTGGAGCTGGCACGTGTCCTATATCCGGCAGGTGCGAAACAGCAGCGCACTCGCGCAGAGCTATCACGAGAACGAAGTGTTCTTCAGCGTGGTGTTCCGGCGATGAGCGTGCGTGCCGACATGGAAATGCCGTTCTACTTCGGGCCGGAACGAAGCCTGTTCGGATTGTTCCATGCGAGCACCACCCCGGCACGCAAGGCCGTGCTGCTGTGCCCGCCGCTGGGGCAGGACCAGATCCGTTGCCATCGCCTGTACCGGCAACTGGCGCAGGCGCTGGCGGCCGAAGGCATTGCCGTGTTGCGCTTCGACTACTACGGCAGTGGCGATTCGGCCGGCGGCAGCGCGGACATGGACTGGTACCGTTGCCTGGCCGATACCGCCGCCGCCGCCGATGAATTGCGCGCGCGCAGCGGCGCCTATCGGGTGCTGGCATTTGGCGCGCGGCTGGGCGGCAGCATTGCGCTGGCCTCCGCCTTGCAGGCGCGCCTTGGCGGCATCGTGGCGTGGGATCCCGTGCTCGACGGGCGCGCGTACGTGGCGCAGCTCGACGCGTTGCAGTCGGCGCTGCGCCTGGACGCGCAGCGTTTCATGGTGCCGCGCAAAGCCGACGAGGTCGCCGCGCAATGGCTGGGATTTGCGATCGGCGAGCCGTTCCGCCAGCAGATCGCAAGCTTGCAGATCGATCGCCCGACCGTGCCGACGCTGCTGCTGGATTCGCTTTCGCTCGCCGCACCGCATCCCTGGGGCAGCTTGGTCACCGATGCCGCTGCGGTCAAATGCATGCAGCCCGCCACGCCCTGGGACGATCTGCGCCGGCTGGAGGTGGCGATTCTTTCGCACCCGTTGATCCAGGCCGTTACGCAACACGTAAGGGAGGCAGCGTGATGCAGGAGCAGGCTTTCCGTTTCGGCCGTGCGCGCCACCTGGTCGGCATCGCAGGCCTGCCACCGTCCCGCACGCCGGAAACGGTGGGCGTGATCGTGCTCAATGCGGGGCTGGTGCATCGCATCGGTCCATTTCGCATGCACGTGGAGATGACGCGGCGCTTGAACGCCTATGGCTATCCGACCTTGCGCTTCGATCTTTCCACCATCGGCGACAGCGCCGCCAGCGGCGAATCGCAGACGCGCAACCAGCAGATCTGCGCGGACGTGGGCGATGCGATGAACCTGCTCGGCGAGCAGGCCGCGTGCAAACGCTTCGTGTTGATCGGCCTGTGCTCCGGCTCGCAGAGCGCGCACATGGTGGCCTGCAGCGATCCCAAGGTGGCCGGCGCGGTGTTTCTCGACGGCTATGCCTATCGCACGCCCGGTTATCACCTGCGCTATTACCTGCCGCGCCTGCTGGATATCAAGCGCTGGCGGCGCCTGCTTTCGCGCCTGCCCAAGGCGCCGGCGGCAGGCAGCGACGAACCGGCCTTCACCGTGGCGCCCTTGCCGCAGGCGACGGTGCGCGCCGACCTGGCCGGCATGCTCGAGCGCGGCCTCAAGCTATGCCTGATCTACAGCGGCGGGATCAGCCGCTATTTCAACCACGCGCGACAGTTCCGCGAATGTTTCGGCCGCATCGTCGGCCACCCGAACGTGTTTACCCGTTTCATGAAGGAAGCCGACCACACCTACATCCTCACCGGTGACCGCAACCGGTTGCTGGAGAACGTAGAGCGCTGGCTTTCAACGAATTTTCCCGTCACAGCGGATGGATCCTCATGAACACAGTGCTCGTTACCGGCGGCGCCGGCTACATCGGCAGTCATGTCGTCCAGCAATTGGTCGCGCGGGGCGAGCGCGTGGTCGTCATCGACAACCTCAGCACCGGCTTTCGCGAAGCCGTGCGCGGGGCCGAGCTGGTGATCGGCAACGTCGGCGATCCGGGCCTGGTGAGCCATGTGATGGCCGCGCACCGGTTCGACGCGGTGATGCATTTCGCGGCGCATACCGTGGTGCCCGAGTCGGTATGCGATCCCTTGAAGTACTACGGCAACAACACCTGCAACACGCGCAACCTTCTGGCGTGCTGCGCGGATGCGGGCGTGGACAAGTTCATCTTCTCGTCCACGGCGGCGGTCTACGGCGAAACGGACAACGGCATCGCCGACGAGGACACGCCGACCCGGCCGATCAATCCGTACGGCACCTCCAAGCTGATGTCCGAAACCATGCTGCGCGACCACAGCGCCGCCGGTGCGATGCGGCACGTGATACTGCGCTACTTCAACGTGGCCGGCTGCGATCCGCATGGCCGCATCGGCCATTCCACGCCGAATGCGACCTTGCTGATCAAGGTGTGCTGCGAGCATGCCGTGGGCTTGCGCGAAAGCCTGTCGATTTTCGGCACCGATTACGACACACCCGATGGCACCGGCATTCGCGACTACATCCACGTCGACGACCTGGCCGCGGCGCACCTGTGCGCGCTGGATCATCTTCGCAATGGCGGCCATTCGCTGACGCTCAACTGCGGCTACGGCCACGGCTACAGCGTGCGCGAGGTGATCGATGCGGTAGCCAGGGTCGGGGGCAAGGCGCTCAACGTGGTCGAACTGCCGCGCCGCCCCGGCGACATCCCCATGCTGATCGCCCGCAGCGACCGGCTCAAGCGCGTGCTGGACTGGCGCCCGCATTACGACGACCTGGATTTCATCGTCGGCACGGCACTGCGCTGGGAGCGGCAGCTTTTGTACCGGCGCGTTCCGCTGTCGTCGGTGGCTTGAATGGATGCGAGAGACCCCTTCGTTTCTTCCCATTCGTCGCCCAGGCGAGTCGTAGGGTGGGGTGCAAACCCCAACATGAGATGTGCATGGCGACGTTGGGGTTTGCACCCCAACCTACGATGGTTGGCCGGCTTGATGATCCTTTTGGCATGCACCATCGCCGTAGCCGCGCCTACGACGGCGCCCGTGGATACCACGCCGGATCAGCGCATCGTCGTGCATCGCAACGCCGGCAAGGATGTGGACGTGCCGGTGTCGGTCGGGATTCCGTTTGCGCCCGGCGTGCTGCGCGATCCGCGCCTGCTGCGCATTCTCGACGAGAAAGGCGAGGAAGTGCCGGCCGCCGTCCATACCACCTTGCTGTGGTACGCCAAGGACGGCAGCGTACGCGCGGTGCGCGCGCAGTTCCGCGCGCATCTCGATGGTGATGCGCAGACGTTCTATTTCGCCTTCGGCAAACCGCGCCAGCGGGACCTGCCTGGATGGCCTTACGCGAACGGCCTGGTGCCCGATGTGCAGGGCTTGAAGGTGGCTGCCGCGTTGGCGACGCTGAGTCCCGCCTGGCTGTGTCAATCGCTGGTCGCCGGCCCGCAGGTTCCGGCATCACCCAACGAGCCCTATGCCAACTACGTCGCCACGCAGTTCCAGTGGGCACGGCCGCTGCCGGTGGACGATTCCACGGCGTGGCTGTTCGATCGGCCCTCTACGCTGTTCAAGGCCTACGTCCGCACCGGGCGCTTCGATTACCTGCAGGCGGCCGACCTCAGTTACCACTTCTATATGAAGCACATCCGCCGCGACGGCCTGGCGATGAGCCCGTTCTGCGCCGGCGGCTGGACCTACAACGACAAACCCTGCGACGTGAAATACGTCTACGTCGAACCGATCCTGCTCGCGCTGGCGCTGACCGGCGACGACAGCGAGCACGACCTGCAAACGGTCGACAAGATGATGACGCTGTGGGAGAACGGCGGCTGGGGCAATCGCCCGGGGCCGTATACCAGTCCGTCGCAGCATTTCACCGAACGCATGACCGGACTGGGTTTGCTGGAAACCGTCAGCGCCTATGAATTGACCGGCGATCGCCGTTATCTCCAGCGCGTCAACGACCGCATCGGCTGGCTGTACGCGCATCAGCGCAGCAACCCCGACGGGCTGGGTAACGATGGTTCCTGGCGCAACAGCTGGCGCCTGCACGAAGACGATTCCTGGGATCCTTCGAAGGACGTGCGCGGCAATTCGCCATGGATGACGGAAAACATCGTCGACGGCCTGTGGCATGCGTGGCTGGTGACTGGCGATGCGCGCATTCCCGGCATGATCACCGCGTTTGGCCGCTACCTGGAGCAGTACGGCTGGATCAAGCCGGACCTGCTGCATTACGAACATGATTGGCGCAATCCCTGTTCCGGCCCGGACGGCCAGATCGCGTGGTACTGGTCGTCCTCGCATGCGGACGTAAAGACGCTTTCGCATATCGAAGATTCGGACGGCTGGTACAGCGACGCGCACACGGTCGAGCTCGCCTTGCCGGTGGCGGCGGCCTATTACTTCGAACAGGATCCAAAACAGAGCGCCGCGTTGAAACATCGGCTCGACGCGCTGCAGTCTTCCTACAACGTCGAATGCGCGAAATCGGCCGATCCACTGCGGCGCTTCAACTGGAACAACCGCGGCAGCGGCGTCGTGGCGTGGCTGATACGCCAGCCGCCAGGCAGTGGCGCGACGGCGAGCGGGAGCGCGAAGCCATGAAGCAACGCATGGCGGTCTTGCGCAGCGTCACCCTGGTCTCGGTCGCCACGTATGTCGAATATGCGTTGGGGCTGGTGGTCAGCATCTGGATTGCGCGCACCTTGGGGCCGGCGGATTTCGGCCGTTATGCGTTCACCGTGTGGCTGTGCAGTTGGCTGATGACCTGCAGCAACCATGCGTTGACTACGTCCTCGACCAAGTTCATCGCCGAAGCGGACGGGGCAGGGCGGCCAGACCTGGCCTCGCATATCGCGCATCGGTTGAGCCGTTACCAGAACCTGAGTTCGTTGATCGTGATGCTGCTGTTCGTCGCTGCGATCGTGGTGATCCGGCCGATCGAATGGCGGCAGTCGCTATGGCCGATCACCGCCCTGGTGATCGTCGCCGTGGTGTCCAAGGCGAACTACGCCATGCTGGTGGCGATCGAGAAAGGCCAGGAAAGCTTCGAGCCGGTATCCATCGCGACCGTGCTGGCCGGCGCCATCAACGTCGGGCTGATCACCGCGGCCACCGTGGCGCGTGCCGACATGGTGGCGTTCTTCGCGCTGTTTGCGGTGGCGTGCCTGATGTTGAACCTGATCAACCGGTTCGCCTTCCACCGGTATTGCCGGCCGTTTTCTGCCGGGCCCATCCCGGATGACCTCAGCAAACGGCTTACTCGGCATCTGCGCCTGACCGCAGTACTGGTGCTGCTGATTTCGCTGCGCTCGAGCACGATCGAGGTGTTCCTGCTCAACACCTACGCAAACTCGACCGCGGTCGGCTTCTTCGCCATCGCCTCCACCCTGACGCGTGGCGCGGTCGAACTGCTGTCGGTGGGCCTCACCACCACCTTGCTGCCGTACATGGCCAAGTCGTTCGGCAAGAACGGCACCGGACAGGCCGCGCGCCTGCTTACGGAAGCGTCGCGATTTTATTGGGCCACCGGCCTGGTGATCGCCGGCGTCGGCCTGGTCACCACGCCCGAGATCGTCTCCTTGATGTACGGCAACCGCTATGCCGGTGCGATCCCGGCGATCGAAGCGATGCTGGTGCTGGCCGGGTTGCTGCTGGTCAGCAACGGCATCGGCGCCTTCCAGATCGTGGTCGATCGCCAGGACGATCGCGTGCGCATCTCGACGCTGGCCTTGATCGTCAACATCGTCTTTGGCGTCGCACTGGTGCCGTTCTTCGGCCTGGCCGGCGCCATGGTCACCTATGCCGGCACCCGCTTCGCCGAGCTGGGCCTGGCCATTTTCTACCTGCGCAAAACCACCCGCGGCAGCCTGCCGCTGGCGTCGATGGCACGCCTGTTCGCCGCCGCCGCGGTGGCCACGGCGGTGGCGTGGCTGAGCGTGGCGCTGATTCCCAGCCGCTTCGGCTTTATCGCCGGCGGGCTCGTGTTCGTCGGCATTTTCATCCCCGCCAGTTTCATGGTGCGTTACTGGAACGAGGAAGATTTCCAGCTGATGGCGGCGATCACCAACCGCCTTGGTCCGCCCGGGCGAACGCTGATGCGCGGCTTGAACAGCCTGCACGGCGTCGCCGCCAAGGCCTCTTCCTGAGCAACGCGGGAGTCCTGTCATGCATTGGAAGGCCAAGGCAACCCTGCAGAACGCGGTTTCGCGATTGCCCTCAAGCTCGTCATACGCTGCGTATTATTGGCTGCAGCGGCATTTTGGCGGGCTGCGCCGCATCGACCCGACAGCGCGGCTGCGGGCCGGCATCGAAACATGGCGGCAGATCGAAAAAGTCGGCCGCGATCCGTGCGGCAAGACCTTCTTCGAGGTCGGCACGGGGCGGGTGCCGATGACGCCGCTGGCCTATTGGCTGTTGGGCGCCGAGCGCGTCATCACCGTCGATCTCAATCCGTACATGAAAGCGGAATTGACCCGGGAGTGTCTGCAATACATCGCTGCGCACCGGGAGGACATGCAGGCCCTGTTCGGTCCACGGCTGAAGCGGGAGCGTTTCGAAGCCTTGCTCGACTTCCCTCATCAGGGGGATTTCGATCTGCGCAAGCTGCTCGACCTTTGCCGGATCGTGTATATCGCACCGGGGGATGCGGCGCATACCGGGCTTGATCCTGACGCGATCGATTTCCATACCTCGTTCAACGTCTTCGAGCACATTCCGCGCGACGTGCTGCTGGCCATCCTTAGAGAAGGCAACCGGATCATCCGCCGCGATGGATTGTTCGTGCATCGGGTGGATTATTCCGACCATTTTTCGCATTCGGACACGCGCATATCCCCGATCAATTTCCTGCAGTATTCCGATGCGCAGTGGAAGCGTTATGCGGGAAATCGCTATATGTATATGAACCGGCTGCGCCACGATGATTTCCTGGCGTTGTTCGAAGCGGCCAGCCATGGCGTGCTTGCCGCCGAGCCAACGGTCGATGCGCCCTCGCTCCAATTGCTGCGTGAAGGCCGGTTGAGCGTGGATGCGCGGTTTGGCGGCAAGGCCGTTGAGGTACTGGCGACGACGGAGGCATGGATCGTTTGCGCGAAGGCTGAGCAGGCTCAGCCCTCGTTGGTGCATGCCGTAAACCAGCTCTCTTCCCTGCGCCAGTAGGGGATGGCGTTCTAATTTCCTCGGGACAGCATTGCACCTATGATTCCTGAGCCGACCACCGTTGCTAATAGCAAGGTGGTGCCAAGGAATTCGGCAAGAAGTTTTCGGGGCAGTGACATTACAGTTCTGCCAGCAGCGCTTTCACGCGAGCTGCGATTTCGTCCCGCACTGCTCGATAGCCGGCATCATCCATATGTTTCGGATCTGGAAGACCCCAGTCTTCGCGGCGCTTCGCAGGCACCCAAGGACAATTGTCTCCACAGCCCATGGTGATCACTGCGTCGAAATCTCCATCGATTTGGTCGAGGGATTTTGAGTCGTGTGCCGTCAGGTCATAGCCAAGTTCGGACATAAAGCGGATCGCCTTCGGATTGATCTGCCCAGATGGCTTGGAGCCAGCACTCAATGCCTCGACCCGATCGCCGCCGTAGATGTGTGCGAATGCCTCGGCCATCTGACTTCGATTCGAGTTTTCGACGCAAACGAATAGAACACGCTTCATGGTGCATCGCCCAAATCACAGCAACCCGATTGAGGGGAGCAACAACTCGATCCCTTGTCCACCTTGGGTTTAACCGCTCGAATATCCGGCGAACACGACGTTCCGTCCGTCGCGCAGGCGGCGTCGCTTCCGTGATACGTGGTGGCCTCACCAGTGGTGTGGAAGGTTTCCCAGCGAGTGCCCTGGGGGTCTTCGGTCCAAAGTTTGTCGGACTTCGCATAGCAGCAAACCGCAGCGTCTTCGGGGATGACCGTCCCACCGGCGGCATCCAGTCGGCGCCCCAGCTCGGCAAGCTCGCCTTGGCTCTCCGCCTGGATACCAAGATGATCGATACCCGGCGCACGTCCCGTATTGGAGATGGCGAAATTGACCCGTGGGTTATCCAGCATCCATCTGGCATAGTCCGGCTTCAGTACCGTCGGCGCAGAGGCAAACAGCTCGGTGTAGAAACGCACGCTGGAAGGCAGGTCGGCGACATTGAGGTGAAGGTGAAAGCGATTCATCGAGACGCTCCGGATTTGCGTGGTGTGCATGTGGTCGCGGGAGAACAGCTGGCCTTGCCTTCGCAGCAATTCTCTGTGAGGTAGGCGAGCAGCTCGTTCATCTGGAGATAGTTCGCCCGGACGCGAATCACGCGTCCTTCGCGCTGGTCATGGACCAGTGCGGCAGCACGAAGAATGTTCAGATGGGCCGTAAGCGTGGCCGGGGGAAGGTCAAGCTGATCGCGAAGCTCGCCAACGGACAAGCCATCAGGACCCGCCTGAACCAATTGACGAAACGCTGCCAGCCGAGACTCGTGGCTGAGGGCGCTAAGCGCGTCGAGGGCTGTTTTGGTTTTCATAATTCAATAATTCCAGAATTATAGAATTGAATCAACATGCACGTTACGGCGCGGTTCCTCGGGCGGCGAGTCGGGGCTTGCCGCTGAATCGCCAGGTAGCGATCGAGCTTGGCGCGAATTTGGTCGCGCTCAAAACCAGGGCTCGACATGCCTTGCGGCGGCGTCGCCTGCTCGATCTGGCGCGAAGTGCATCCATGGTGGAGCGGGTGAGAAGCGTATTGCTCGAGGCGCTGCCTGGCGGCGAGCTTTCGATGCAATCCATCTGCCGCAGGCTTGGTGTCAGTACGCGAAGCCTGCAGCGGCACCTGAAGGAAGAGGGCGCGACGTTCCAGCAGACGTTCGATACGCTTCGCCAGTCCCTTGCGCCGCACTATCTGCGGCGATCCTCGATGTCGGGCGCCGAGATTTCGTTTCTACTTGCGCGGCCTTGCCGAGGATCAATTCGATGCAGGCATCCGCCTGGGGGAGCTGGTGGCGCCGAATATGGTCGCCGTGAAGATCGGCCCGAACCTGCGCATGGCGGCCGTGGCTGCGCCGGACTATCTGGCGCGGCGCGGCCTGCCGCGCACACCTCATCAATTGACCGGGCATAGCTGCATCAATTTCCGCATGCCGAGTTCGGGCAGGCTTTATGCGTGGGAATTCAAGAAGGGCAAGCAGGAGATCAAGGTACATGCGGGCGGGCCGCTGACCTTCGACGATCCCGACATGATTCTCGCCGCCGCGGTGGATGGGCAAGGCATTGCCTGTCTCATCGAAGATCATGCCGCCGCTGCGATCGCCGACGGTAGCCTGATCCGCCTGTTGGAAGACTGGTGCCCGCCATTTCCGGGCTATCACCTCTACTACCAGACCAGGAAGAACCATTCGACGGCTTTCCGCCTGCTGGTCGAGCGACTGCGCTTTCGAGGTTGACAGCCCCATCCATTTCGAAAAGGATGCGCCGGCCCCAGCCACTTTACGAAGCGCCCGCCGCTACGCGGCCGGACGAGATTCGATGGAAACGATGGCGCCAGTGGCTGACTGTCGCGGCGGACTGTTCGATCAGGCGGACGACGTCCTCAGGATCAATGGCACTGCATCGTCGCCCCGGCGAAAGCCGGGGTCCAGTGACTTTGAGGATGTAAAAAGTCGCTGGGTCCCGGCTTTCGCCCATGGCTGTCCGGGTAAATTTTCAGCTCGCCGGATCAGCTCCCACCCCTACGTGTAGTAGGGGAGGGATGGGGTGGGGTGAAGCAACCTCGCGATGGATTTCAGATAGGCCGCAAGCTCGTGCAACCCCACCCGGGCCTCCCTGCACGCAGGGGCGGGGTGAGGTCTCCAGCTCATTCGTGGATGTCGCTTTGAGCAAGCTTTTCTCTTGTCAGGCAGATCGATGCCAAGGTGATACGTGCGCTCTAGATACTCACGCCGCTGCGCTTGACCACCGCATGCCGCGCATACCGCACCATGCAGTATGCCGAATGCATCCAACCCAATTTCGCCACGCTGCGGTAGATCTCCCACTGCCACGATGCCGCCTGCAGCTTGTTGGCCGACAGCGAGCGCTCGCGTACCAGGTACCAGGCCAGGGGTTCGGGTGATGTCACCCGCACGGCCTTGCCGGCGCGCCGGACCTGCTCCAGCCAGAACACGTAGTCCTCATGGCCGATGCGCTGGAACGGCACGTCGCCCAGGCTGCGCGCATACATGCCGGTGAGGTTGCCGATGAAATTGCTGGCGAGCATGTCCTGCCAGTTCACTTGCGGCGGCGGTGTCACCTTGCTCAGTACGCGGCCGTCTTCGGCGACGCGCCAATAGGCGGCGTAGCTGATCAAGGCGCCGCTGGCGCGCATGCTGGCCAGCTGGCGTTCGAGCTTGGCCGGATGCCACCAGTCGTCGGCGTCGAGAAAGGCAACGTAATCGCCGTGCGCGGCGGCAACGCCTGCGTTGCGGGCGGCGGCGACACCGCCGTTGCAGGGTTGTCGCAGCACGCGCACTCGCGCATCGGCGGCGGCATACGCATCGAGGATGGCCGGCGAGCGATCGCATGAGCCATCGTCGACGGCGATCAATTCCAGTTGAGCATGGCTTTGCATGAGCACCGAGTCGACGGCGCGCTGCAGCCACGCCCCCGCGTTGTAGACCGGCATGATCACGCTGACGAGGTCGCCGCTCATGCGCTTTGCGCTTGGCTGGCGACCAGCACGCCGGGTGGCGGCAGCTCGTAATCGCGATAGTCGTGCGGGTTGCCGGTCAAACCCGCTTCGGCCGCCTTGATGATGTTGTAGACCTCGCGCGCGGTGACGTAATGCAGCACGTAGCGCTGGCCGTCGTTGTAGTTCGCTTCCAGATAATGGTGCATGCGGTCGGTGGCGGCACCCAGCAGCGTGTCCAGGTCGCGTTCCTGCGTGCCGTGCGTGTGGATCTTCACGAACACCCACTCGGGGCGTCCTTCGACGTGCACGCCGGTGTTGATCCATGCGTCGATGCGATCCGGCGTGGGCGGGCAGGCGCGGCGAACGTCGGCGTTCTCGATGCGCGGGATGATGCCGTAGCGCCGGTTGCGCCAGTTCAGACCGAGCGGACCCTGCACGATCATCAGGTCGCCGCTGGGCTTGCCGCCGACGCGCACCGGCTCGCCGGTGTCGTGCGACTTGGGCTTGGCGGGGTCGTCCGTGGCGTAGTAGATCGCGTTGATCATGCGCGTCTGGGTTTCGCTCGGTGCCGAGGGCAGGGTGAAGTCGGCGTAGCAGCCCAGTTCGCGCAGCAGGATCAGCTCGTTGTTGATACCGCACCAGCGTCCGTCGGCGCGGGAGTTGTCCAGGCACCAGTTGCCGTGGATGAAGCCGAAACGCAGCCGGCCCGTTTTGGGATCGCGCGGCAAGGCGTTGTGCCGTTCGTGCAAAACGCGGTTGAAGCGATCGATGGTGGTACGGAAATTATCGGGCGTGTCGTTGTCGTGATGCAGGTGCACTTCGATTTCGCCGAAGCCGTCCGCGCACAACGCCGCCAGCTTGTGCAGGTGTTCTTCCAGGTATTCCTCTTCGGGATAGAAGAACGTGTGCTGCGGCGGCCGTCCGTCGGCGTCACGATGGGTGCTGGTCAGCTTGCGGTAATCGCGGCACCAGCGATCCACGCGTGCACGTTGCGTCGCCAGATCGGCCTTGCCCCAGGCCGGCTCGAAGTGATCGACGAAGCAGAACATCACGTGGACCGGTTTGCCGGTCACGCGCGGTGGCTTGCGGCGCAGGTAACTGCCGAGCCAGATCTGCATCTGGCGCGCGCGTATCGCCAGCGTGACGGCAACTGCCAGCATCAGCAGCAAGGCGAGTGCGGCCAACAGCGCGATCGTCCACATCAGTGCGCTCCTTCGAGCATGCCTGGCTCAGCGATCACGGCATGGCCACTGGGTAAAAGGGTAAGCAACTGCTCCGCGTTGTTGCGCCATTGGCGTTCGCGCTGGATATAGCGCCGCGCGGCGTCGCCCACCCGGCGGTGCTCGTCGCGTTGCGTGGCCAGGTCCAGCACGCGCTGCACGCAGGCATCGATGTCACCGTGCGCAAACAGCCAGCCGGTGTCGCCATCGCGGATCACCTCGGCCACCGGCGCGTAGTCGGGTGCGACCACCGCCACACCCATGCCCATCAGCTCGAACAGCTTCATCGGCGAGCCGTAGTGATTGGAGTTGGGCAGCACGGCGTAATCCATGCAGGCGATCCAACTGGCGATATCCTCATGCGCCACGCGGCCGGGCAATAGCACGCGGTCGGACAGGCCGCGCTCGGCGACCAGCGCGCGCACCGCCGGCAAGGTCTTGCCATCCCCGACAAACACCAGCGCCAGTTGCGGCGCTTCGGCCAGGCGCGCGGCGATGGCCTCGACAAACGCATCCACGCCATGCCAGTGCGCGAACACGCCGATATGGCCGCAGACGATGCGATCGGCCAGGCCGCGTTCTTTGCGCAACGCCACGGCATCAAAACGCGCAGGATCGAAGCGGGACAGGTCGACCGCGTTGGGCGACACCACCGACGGCGCGATCCGGCCATAGGCGGCCTGCGCCTGGTCGCGGAAATAGCTGGAGATGAACACCAGCCCGGTACAGTGGCGCAGGCACCAGCCTTCGGTACGCCGCGCCAGGGCTTTAAGGCGCAACGGCCGCACGCGCTCGACCAGCGCCGAGTCGTTGATCTCCAGCACCAGCGGAATGCCGCGCCGCCGCGCCAGCCACACCGTGGCGCACAGGAACAGCGAATAGCGTTCGTAGATCAGCTGCGGCCGTTGCCGGCGGAGCGCGGCGCCGACACGGAACAAGGTGACCAGGTTGTAGCCCAGCTCCAGGCATTCGAACAGCACGCCCGGCAGGCGCGTGATGGCTGCGGCGATGCGGCTGCGCCTGGAACTGCCGTACGCGGTCGATTCGTGTTCCGGATCGGCGCCGGGAAACGACAGGATCGACACCTGATGTCCGAGCGCGCGCAAGGCATGCACGATGCCGCGGATATGCACGCCTTCGACATGACGCCCGCGCGTGCGATGGTGATACAGGATGTTCATCGCGCCTCCTGCGGCAACGCGCGAAAGGCGTAGCCGTCGCGCAGCCACTCCGGCAACAGCACGGCAAGTGCGCCGCGCGCGCGATCGCTGTCGTCGTGCATCAGTACGATGTCGCCGGGCGAGGGCGGGTCGGCGCGCAGCCGGTCGACCATCACGCGGGTAGGGTGGTCCTGGTAATCGAGGCTGTCGTACGACCAGTAGACAAAGCTGCGCCGGTGCATGGCGAAGTAGCACAACAGATCCGCGCCGACATAGCCGTGCGGCGGGCGCATGCGATGGTGCAGGCGCCCGTCGAAGGCGCTCAGCAAGGCATCGGTGCTGTGGATCTCGTTGAGCTTCTTGCGCGTGGTCATGCGCTTGAACGACCAGTGGCTATAGGAATGATTGCCCAGCATGTGGCCTTCGGCGACGATGCGCTCCACCAGCCTGGGGTATCGCTCGATCTTCTGCCCGACCAGGAAAAAACTTGCCTTCACGCCGTGCGTGGCGAGCAGGTCGAGCAATGGCGGCGTATGGGTCGGATCGGGGCCGTCGTCGAAAGTGAGGTAGCGGATGTTGTCGCCAGAGGAGCCCCTGGTCTGCACCAGCGCATCCGGAAACAGGCTTAGCCAACGATGTTTTTTCGGTCTCATGTTCATGCGGATGCCCCTGCGGCGGCTAACGACTCCACGGCGGCGTGCAGGATGGCGTCGAGTTGGCGGATGTTGTCTTCCCAGCGAAAGCCGCGGGCGTGGGCGGCGATGCGCTTGTGGTTCCAGCGGCGCGCGCTGGCGTCGATCAATGCGGTGGACAGCGCCAGTCGCACGTGCGGCGGCACCAGGATGCCGGCGTAGTGCGGCACCACTTCCGGAATGCCGCCCACGTGGGTGGCGACCACCGGCGTACCGCAGGCCATCGCTTCCAGCACCACGTTCGGCACGCCCTCGTTATGGCTGGGCAGGCACAGCAGATCGGCGGAGCGGAACCAGTCGCCCAGTTCGTCATGCGCGACCGCGCCGGCCAGCTCGACGCGGTCGAGGCAACCCAGCGCCTTGGCGCGTTCGAGCAGCGTGGCGCGCGCGGGACCGGTGCCGACATAGATCAGGCGTGCCAGCGGTTGCTTGGCGAGCAGGGCCGGAAACGCTTCGAGCAGGTCGAGACAACCCTTGGACGGCTTCAGGTTGCCCACGTACAGCAATAGCGGCGAATACGTGGAAAGGCCCAGCTTTGCTCGCGAGGCGGCGCGCGTTTCAGGGCGGAAAATGGATGCGTCGACGCCGTTGTAAAGCACGTGCACATTGGCCGGCCGCGTGCCCAGTCCGATCGCCTTGGCCGCCAGGGCGCGGCTGACCGCGACCACGCTCGCCGCGCCCTTCAGCGCCGAGCGGATCTGCGGGCGCTGCAGCGGATGATTGGCCTGCACGTTGAGATCGCTGCCATGCACCTTCACCACGTAGGGAATGCGCAGCCAGCGCGCCAGCCAACCCGCGGCGGCGCCATCGGGATAAGCCCAGCTGACCAGCATGCAATCGTAGTGCGCTCGCCGGATCTGCCGGCCGCGCTGCCACAGCAGCGACAACAGCCAGCAGAACGCATGCAGCGAGCGGCCGACGCGCGGCAGAAACACGAACACGAAATAATCGGTGCGCAGGTTGCTGGCGTTCACTTCGCCCTTGCGCTCGCCGAATCGTTCGCGAAAGTCGATCGCGGTGAGCACGTCCACCTCGTGCAGTTGCCCCAGGCGTTCGAACTGCTGGCGGTTGAACGCCCCGCGCAGTGGATCCCATGGCGTTGGAAAAAGATTCGTGAGAATCAATACCTTCATGATGCGTGGCCGTCCCTTGTGCCGTTGTCATGTCGGGCGCCGCCGTAAAGCTGCGCGTAGCGCATCGCCATCGTTTCCAATGAGCCGTAACGTTCCACCCAGGCGCGCGCCGCCTGACCCAGGGCCGTGGCGCGCTGCGGGTTGCGCAACAACCCCAGCATCGCTTGCGCCAAGGCATCCGGATCGCCGGCCGGCACCAGGCAGCCGCTGACGCCGTCACGCACGATCTCGCCATTGCCGCCGACCTGGGTGGCGACGATGGGCAGCGCCACGGCGCTCGCTTCCAGCAAGGCCATGGAATAGCCCTCGCTCAGCGAGGAAAGCACGAACAGGTCCAGGCCTTGCAGCAAATCGCGCACGTCGCTGCGATCGCCGAGAAAGTGCACGCGGTCGGCCACGCCTTCGTCGATGGCGCCTTGTTGCAGCGATGCGCGAAGTTCGCCGTCGCCGATCAGCACCAGCGCCGTGTCGGCATGCTGTGCGTGCACTTGCCTGAAGGCGCGGATCAGGCCGAGCTGATCCTTGGTCCAGTTCAGGCGCCCGACGGTGCCGATGATGCGGGTGTTCCCAGGCAGGTTCAGCAACTGCGCAATGTGCTCGTGCGCGCGTGGCGAAGCCGTCTGGAACGCATTCACGTGGATGCCGTTCGGCACCACGCGCGTCTTCGCGGACGGAACGATGCCGCGTTCAATGGCGTCGCTGCGCGCCGCCTCGCAGACCGTCACCACCGTATCAGTGCGCATCAATGCACGCCGGTACAGCCATTCCCGCCGGCGCGCGCGACGATTGACGCCCATGCCATGCCGCGTATTGATCACCTGCCGCATCGGCAGGCCGCAGGTGGCCAGCACCGCCTGGTAATGCGCGACCGCGTTATGGGTATGCAGTACTTCGGTGGCATGCGTGCTCACCATCTGGCGGGCGCGCGCCAATGCGCCCAGGTCCAGGCCATCGCGCTTGCCGCAGGCGGTGACCGCGATGCCCAGTTCGTCCAGCTCGTGCGCCAGTGCGCCTGCGGTATACAGGCACACCACCTGGCAGCGATGGCCCTGGCGGTGCTGGTACTTCACCAGCTCCAGCACCATGCGTTCCAGGCCGCCGCGGTCCAGGCTTTCGACGAAGTGGGTGATGTTCACGGCGTCAGCTCCGATACCGTGACCCGGCGTTTTCCGCTGAGGGTGAGCGGGATATCGTCGACGAAATGGCAATGCAGCTGCACGCTGTCGCCAAGCACCTTGTCGACCTCGCGCCGGATGTATGCGATCGACGCATCATCGAAGCCGGCACCGCGCACGATGGAAAGATCGAGCCGATCGAGCCGGCGCTGCACCAGTTGAAAGCGCTGCAGGCCGGGCACGTCCTTGAGCATGTGCGGGAAAAATTCGCCGGGCAAAACATGCCCGCCCGGCGTGCGGATCGCATCCAGCACGCGGCCATCGACCCGCTCCAGCAGCGGCAAGCCGCGTCCGCAGGCGCAGCGCCGCGTGGACGCCGTCGCCATGTCGCCGTTGGCATAGCGCACGAACGGCATGCCGTAGTTGAAAAGATCGGTGATGATCACATCGCCGGTAGCGCAGTCATGGGCGGCGCCATCGGGTATGCGCAGTTCCACCACCAGGTGATCGCTGTTGACGTGCAGGCCGTGGCGTTGCTCGCATTCGGCGGCGACCAGCATGAACTCGCGGCAGCCATAGGTGTTGAACGCCGGCGCGCCGAACGCCTGCTGGATCGCATCGCGCTGGAAGGCGTGCATCGCCTCGGCGCCGCCGATGATGGCCTGCGGCCGCCAGACCTTGCGGCCGCAGGCGAGCAGCCATTGCGCCAGCTGCACCAGCGGCCCGACGTAGGCGACGATGATCTCCGGCCGGTAGTTGTCGATCGCATCGGCATACTCGGCCATGTTCGCTTCGGTCATCCTGAAGCTGTTGAGTACGCGGCGCGCAAAGACGGCGTTGTAGAGACGATCCTTCAATTGATGCGCGCGGGTGGGATCGCCGACAGCGCCGCCCCACAGGAACAGGGTGCGGCGGCCCATGCGCGAGCCGGCCCATTCGTAGCCGCGCCACATTACGGCGGTGCGGCGGTCGTTGCTTTCGCGCGTAAAGCCGAAACGCATCGGTTCGCCGGTGGAGCCGCCGGTGGCCTTGTAAAGCAGGCGATCGCGCCAGGAATCGGCTTTCAGTTCATCGAAATGCTCGCGGATCTCGGCCTTGGTCAGGATCGGCAGGCGCGCATAGTCATCCAGATTGCGGATGTCGCCGGGCGCAACGCCGAGTTCGCGCCAGCGCCGGCGGTAGTAGGGTACTTCGCGATAGCAATGCTCGAGCAGGCGTTGCAGTCGTTGCCATTGCAATGCCGCGATCCGTTCCGGCGCCAGCCACTGGTCGCGCCGATACGCATCCAGATAGGCCAGCGTGCGGCGACGGCGCAGACCCGAATCGTAGGCCGGAAACAGTACGCGGCGGAAGGCGGTTTCATACAGGCCGCTCATGTGGACACCCGCAACAGCACGGCGACCAGCACGAAGAAACCGACGATGCTGCCGGCGGAGGCCGAAAACCACAACCACCCGTTGCTCGCCAGCTTGAACAGCCGCAAGCCGGGAAAGCGTTGCCGCGCGCTGACGTAGTAGCCCACCACCATCGCGGCCACCAGGTACATCACCACCGTGTAGCTGCGGCTCAAGAAAAACGCGGCCGCAAACAGCCCGCACAGCGACAGCAGCAAGGTCAGCGCCATGCGTTGTTCGCCTTGCCAGGCCCTGGCGCGCGCCGGATCGTCCAGGCCTTCCGGCTTATGGCGCAGCACGGTCAGCATCATCCAGAAGCCGTAGCCGACAAACGCCAGCCACAGCATGTAGCCGACAAAGCCCGTTTCGGCCAGCACCAGCACGAAGGAGTTGTGCGCGGTCAGGTCGTTGTACTCGGTGAAATTGCCGGCGCCAACGCCGAACACCGGATGGGACAGGAACATGTGCAGCCCTTCGTACCACGCATCCACGCGGCCGAACGCCGATTCCTCATCCGGATCCAGCTCCTGCATGCGCGAGGAAAGCAGCTTCATGCAGGCAAGGCCCACCACGCCCAGCGTGCCGGCGGTAATGAAGCCGCGCCGATACCAGACATACACGCCCGCCACCACCAGCACCGCCAGCAGCGCGCCGCGCGAGTTGGTGAGATACGTGCCGTAGCACAGCAGGCCCGCGCAGGTGAGCCAGAACAGGCGCGCCAGCAAGCCGCCCAGCGTGCTCAGGAACGCCGCCATCGGAATGGTGGTGGCGAACAGCAGGCCCAGGTCGTTCGGGTCGTTGAAAATGCCGACGTATTGAATGCGTCCGTCTTCGGAAATCGGCACGCCGGTCCAGCCTACGCCGTTGCGGGCCTGGCCGATGCCATGTATCGCCAGCACCACCGAACACACCACGAACACGGCCATGGTGACCTTTACGCGCTGCTGCGTATGGCAGGCGGTGGCGAGCACGAAGAAGGCGATCGCGATCGGGCCGAATTTCTCCAATTGATCGACCGCGCCGCCGACCCAGCCGTTCACCACCACCGAGATCATCAGCACCAGCAAAAAGACCGGCATGATGATGAACTGCGGCGCCGCGAAGGTCTTGGCGTTGGAAGCCAGCCAGCACAGAAACGCTGCAACGAGCACCACCGGCAGGATCGGCATGCCGGTGAAGGCCGCCATGTATTCCTGCGGCCGGATGATGGTCAGCACCAGATAAATAAGAATCAGCGGAAACATCAGGCGGGCACCTGCTCGGGCGCCGGCCCATAGTGGACGGTCGGGTAACTGACCAGGCTCGGCAAGGCCAGCATGGCGGCGAACCAGCCCGGCCCCATCATGCGTTCGACCGGAAGGCGCAGCAGGGCGTAGCGGTTCGAGGCCGGACGCGGATTGGTGCCGCAGATGTAGCAGACCGCCAGCTCGAAGCCGGCATCGCGCGTGGCATGCATCACGCCTTCGTCGAACGCGCGATCGCCGCCTACCGGATAGGACATCAAGGTAGCGGGTGCGCCAAGTTCGTGATCCAGCGTCGCCTTGGATTGGCGCACTTCCTCCACCATCCGCTCCGGCGACAATTTGGCCAGCATGCGATGGTGCACGCCGTGCGAGCCGATCTCGAAACCCGCGGCGTGCATCTCGCGCACCTGGTCCCAGGTCATCGGGCGGCATGCCTCGGGCCGCACGTTGCTCGGCATCCGCCACTCTTTTTCCAGTCGCGCGATCATCGCTTCCTGTTTGATCGCATCGATGCTTTTCATGTTCTTGAGCACCGTGCCTGCAAGCGAGCGCCGCAGGTTGCGATCGTGCGGCAGCGGCACGTCCATGCCGATTTCCGGCAGCACCAGCCGCGGCGCGTGGGCGAGCAGGATCATATGCACCAGCCAGTCGTAGCCGTACGGCTTGCCAGTATCGATATGGCCGGTGGAAACGAAGAACGTGGCCGGAATGCCCAGCTCGCGCAGGATGGGGTAGGCGATGCGGTAGTTGTCGTCGTAGCCGTCGTCGAAGGTGATCGCCACCGCATCGGCCGGCAGCGCGGCGCCCTGGTCCATCGCAGCGATGACATCGCCCAGGCGCACCGGGGTGAAATGCCGCTTCACGTGCAGCATCTGCGCGCGGAAGCGCTCCGGCGTGGTGCTGATCAATTCCAGATCGAAGTCGAACGTGGCCGGATCGGGCAGGGGCATCACCCGGTGATAGGCCAGGATGCGCAGGTCCCGCTGCCACCACGAGCGTACGCGTTGCAGCGGTTGCAGGGCGCCGGTGCTGTAGCACAGTTCGGCCACCCGTCCGCGGATGCCCGAAGCCCTGCCGTTGCCTTCTTGCTGAGTCAGCATGGTGGAGTCCTCAGTGTTGGGTGCGCTGTGCGGACAGATGGTGTTGTGCACTCCGCATTCGACATGGCTTCCGAATGCGCTCTCTCCTCAGAATTCCAATAACCGTCATTCCAGCGAAAGCCGGAATCCAGTGCCTTTCCGCGCAAAAGTCGCTGGATCCCAGCTTTCGCTGGGATGACGATTGAGGCGGTTCTGGCGATTCGAACAGCCTTGCGTTCGGAGCATTGAGGGCTACCTGCGTCGCTGCAGGCCAATTGGGTATCCACATATCAGCGGCGCCCGAACAGACGACCCAGCAACGAGCCGGATTTTGCGGGCGGTGGCGGCGCGCTTGCGCTTTCGGACAAGCCCGCGGCCAGCGTGCCCAGCGTGCCGTTGGCGATGTCCAGCAGGTTCAGCGCCAGGCCGGTCGTGCGTTGCACGCGCGCCGCCATGTCGACCGCCATCAACGAATGGCCGCCGATGTCGAAGAAGTTGTCGCTGGTGCGGACGCGGGCAATGCCCAGCAGTTCTTTCCATAGCGATGCCAGCAACTGTTCGTTGGCGGTCTTCGGCTGCAGGGCGTCGTCGACATCCTCATCGCTCGACCAGTCAGCCGGTAGCGGCAGTGCGGCGCTGTCCACCTGGCCGTTCGCCAGCAGCGGCAAGGCATCGAGCAATACCAGGTGCTGCGGTACCTCATGCGCGGGCAGCGCTTCGGCCAGCGCGGCGATCAACGGGTTGACGTCGAGCGCATGCCCGGGCGCGGCGACGACATAAGCGTCCAGATGCGCGCTGCCGGCCTGGTTCATCCGCGCGACCGCCACGGCATGCGCCACGCCCGGCTGGCTGAGCAATTCCGCTTCGATGGTCGCCAGGTCGACGTCGCGGCCGTGGATCCGCTCGCGGCGATCGGTGCGGTCCATTTCCTGGATGTTGCCGCTTATCAGCCAGCGCCCGCGACGGTGCGTGCGTTGCAGGCGCAGGTCCGCCGACGCCGATGCGCTGCGCACCGGACGATCGCCGTGCGCCATCGCACGCGTGCCGAACGGGTGGCTCAGCGATGCGCCGCCGACGTGGATCTCGCCGATCGCGCCGATCGGGCAGGGCTGCTGCTGGTCGTCGAGGATCCACACCGCCGTATTGGCGAGCGGCCGGCCGCTGTGCAGGCTTTCCGCGGGCCGTTCGATACGGCCGCAGCTCGCGACCAGCGCGCCATCGGCGCAACCGGAAACCTGCCAGACGCCGGCGCAGCGTTCGGCCATCTTTACGGCCAGCTCGGGCGTCGGCAGGCCGCCGATGCAGGCGGCCTTGATCGCCATGGCGTCCGTTTCATTGGCGGAAAGCAGGGCGTGCCAGGCGCCGGGCGCGGCGAACATCACGCTGGCCTGATGATTCCGCACCAGCCTGGCCAGCGCTTCGCCATCGCGCGCCTCGCTTGGGCTGGCAAGGATCAGTTCGGCGCCGAGCGCCATCGGCAGCAGGCTTTCGACGATGGCGTCGCTGGTCGCCGGTGCGGCGGTCGCCAGGATGCGATCGTCGCCCGACAGGTCCAGCGATTCGATCAGCCCCTGCAGCGCATTGGCGATGGCGTGATGCGTAAACGCCGCGCCGCGCGGACGGCCATCGAGGCCGGGGCCGTAGACGACGATCGCCGCACGGTCAACGGTATTTTCGTTTGTTACGCAAATGCGGTCGCTTGCTGCGCTGATGATCTCGACCGTGTCCGCATCGAACCACAGGGCTTGCGTACGCGGCCATTGCAGCGAGGCTTCCAGCGCACTGTCGCCGACCAGCAGGCCAATACCGGCGTCGGCGACGATGTCCTTCAAGCGTGCGGCCGGATCGGTGGGATCGAGCAATACGCACACGCCGCCAACTTTGAGAATCCCCAGCATGCCGGCCAGGCGATGGATGCCCGGCTCCGCACCCAGCCCAATGGCCATGCCGGCGTCCGCGCCACGCGCACGCAGGCAATGGGCGATACGGTTGGCGCGTTGTTCGATCTCGCCATAGCGTGTGCCCCAACTGCCGAAGGTCAGTGCGGTCTTCTCGGGCGCGCGATCGACCTGCCGTTCGAACATGGCAGGGATGCTGTCCGGCAAGGTTGGCGCCGTCGTTGTTGCGTTCCAGTCTTGCTCCTGCGCCAGTTCGGCTTCGCTGATGGCGGTGAGCGCGCGGATGGGTTGCCGCGGGTCCGCGCTGACGCGCGCCATCATCGCCACATAGCGATCGCGCAGCAGGCGCGCCGTGTCGGCCTGCAGGATGTCGGCGTTATAGGTGACGCCGCCGACCATGCCGGTATTGCTTTCCAGGAACCACAGGCCGAGGTCTTCGGTGGCGCCGCTCTGGAACAGCAGGATCTGTTCGTGCGCCAGTCCGCCCCAATCGACGATGCGCTGGCGCGCATCCTGGAACGAGAACAGCGCCTGGTAGAGCACCGCGCCACTGCCGGCGCTCACGCGCAATTCGCGCTGCAGGTATTCGAGCGGTACGTCGGGATGGCCGAAGCTCTCGATCGCCGCGCATTTTACGTAACGAACGAAATCGATAAACGACAGCGTGGTGTCGACGGTGAGGTGCAACGGCAACAGGTTGTTGAAATACCCCATCACCGATTCGACTTCCGTGTGGTTGCGCGCGCGCACCGGCGTGCCGACCACCAGGTCGCGTTCGCCGGACATGCCACAGAGCAGGACGTAATACAGCGCCAGCAAAGTCATGTTGAGCGTGGCGTCCGCCGCTCGCGCGACCTCGTGCATCGCGTCGGTGGCTTCCTTCGGCACGCGTATCCACTCGGTGCGGCCGATGCCGGACATGCCCGGCCGCCGCGGCTGGTCGGTCGGCAGCGCGCGGATATCCGCCATCTTCGCCAGGCGCCCGCGCCAGAAGGCGAGCTGCGCCTGGAATTGCGGCCCTTCCAGCCATTGCGTATGCCAGGCGGCGAAATCGCCGTAGCTCACCGGCAACGGCGGCAACGGCGATGGCGCATGATCGGCAAAGGCGCGGTACAGCGACGACAACTCGGCATACAGGATGTCGAACGACCAGCCGTCCCAGATGATGTGATGGGGCATGAAGAAAAACACGTGATCGTCGTCGCCCAGGCGGAACATGCGCGCACTGAACAGCGGCGCCTGGGTGAGATCGAACGGCGTGTCGGTCAGCGCCTGCAGACGCTTCATCAACGCGGGTTGCCGCTCGTGTTCCGGCAGGCCGGAAAGGTCTTCGGCCGGGAACAGGCGCACTTCCAGGTCGGGCACCACGAACTGCTCCACCTGCTGACCATGGCGGCGGAACGCCGTGCGCAGAATCGGCTGGCGTTGCATCAAGGCCTGCAGCGCAAGCTGGAAGGCGGTTTCGTCCAGATGCCCGCGCAGGCGATGCGCGGAGGGGGCGTTGTAGGTGACGCGGCCGGGCTGCAGTTCCTCCAGCGACCACAGGCGGCTTTGCATCAGCGACAGCGGTGCGCGGCTTTGATCCGCACGCCGCGCAATCGGCTGCATCGCCGGTGCGGCGCCACTGTCCACCTGGGCACGGATCGCCTTGGCCAGTTCGGCGATGGTCGGCGCGTCGAACAGCGTGCGGAACGACAGGGCGACGCCGAATTCGCGATTCAGGCGTGCGGTAAGCTGCGCCGCGAGCAGGGAGTGGCCGCCCAGGGCGAAGAAATCGTCGCGTACGTCCAGATCCGGCAGCGACAGCACGCCTTCCATCGCCGCCGCCACGCGGCGCTCGTCGTCGTTGCGCGGCGCGATGCGCGCCGTTTCCGCGGCGACCGAATGGATTTGCGGTGCGGGCAAGGCCTTGCGATCGGTCTTGCCGTTCGGCAGCAACGGGATCGCGTCGAGCGGGATGATGTGCTGCGGCAGCATGTAGTCCGGCAGATGGCGCTTGAGCGGATCGCGCAGCGCCGCTTCGTCGAATCCGGCCTGTTCGCGCATCACCACGTAGGCCACCAGCCGCACGTCGCCCGGACGATCCTCGCGTGCAATCACCACTGCGCGATCCACCTGAGGTAGGTCGACCAGTACGGCTTCGATTTCGCCCAGCTCGATGCGGTAGCCGCGCACTTTCACCTGGAAATCCAGCCTGCCCAGGTGTTCGAGCTGGCCGTTGGCCAGCCAGCGGCCGCGATCGCCGGTGCGATACATGCGCGCGTCGCTGCGTTGCGCGAACGGGTCGGGCAGGAAACGTTCTGCGTCGAGCTCGGGACGATTCAAATAGCCCAGCGTGACGCCGGCACCGCCGATGTAGATTTCGCCCGGCACGCCCAGCGGGCAGGGCGCGCGCCATTCGTCCAGGATATGCACCTGCGTGTTGGCGACCGGTCGCCCGATATAAATGCCCGAACGCGGCTGGGCGACGCGCCAATACGTGGAATACACGGTGGTCTCGGTGGGGCCGTAGCCGTTCCACACTTCGCCGCAGCGTTGCAGCAGCGCCTCGGCCAGGTCAACCGCCAACGGCTCGCCGCCGGACACCGCGCGAAAACCTTCGCGTCCGTTCCAGCCCGCCTCGATCAGGATGCGCCAGCCCGAAGGGGTGGCCTGCATCATGGTCGCCTCGCTTTGCTCAACCAGCTTGCGCAGGGCCGCGCCATCACGCACGTCGTCACGATCGGCAATCACGACTTCGGCGCCGACGCTCAACGGCAGCATCAGTTCCATAAAGGCGATATCGAACGACAGCGTGGTCACCGCGACCAGCCGATCCTGTTCGCCGATACCCGGCACGCGCTGCATGCTGGCCAGGAAATTGGAGGTGCTGCGATGGGGCACGCGCACGCCCTTGGGCCGGCCGGTCGAGCCGGAGGTGAAGATCACATAGGCCACCGAATCAGGCGTCGCCGCCGCATCGTCGCGCGGCAGGCGCGTGGCGAAGGCCAGTTCGATCGCAGCGGCATCGCGCTTGAGCGACAACACGCGCAATGACGGCAGGTGTTCGAACGCCGATGGCGTCGCATCGTCCACGATCAGCGCAGCCAGTGCGGCATCCTCGGCCATGAAGGCCAGGCGGTCAGCCGGGAACTGCGGATCGAGCGGCACATAGCCGGCGCCGCTCTTCAGCACCGCAAGCACGGCCGCCAGCATGTCCACCGTGCGCGCCAGCGCAATGCCGACCAGTCGGCCGCGAGCCACGCCGCGATCGCGCAAGACGTGTGCGAGCTGATTGGCGCGCGCCTCCAATTGGGCGTAGCTCAGATGCCTGGCGCCATGGCGCACCGCGGCGTTGTGCGGCACGCGATCAACCTGCCGTTCGAAATATTCGTGCGCGAGCTGCTGTTCCGGATACGGCGTACTGGCAGGCTGCAAGGCCGCGATATCGCGCAGTGCCGCTTCGGACAGCAGGCCGAGTTCCTGCACGGTCGTCTCAGCATTTGCGACCGCACTGCGCAGCAGGGTTTCGTACGCATCGAGCCAGTTGCGAATGGTTTCGCCACGGAACAGGTCGCTGTTGTACTGGCATTCCAGCCGCAAACCGTCGCCGACCTGCACCGCGTTGACGAACAGTTCGAAGTTCTCGAACGCGCGCGCATTGCCGGAAAATTCAAAACCGAGGCCCGGGAAGCTGACGGTGCGTTCGTCCAGCGCCTGGTCCAGATTGAACAGTACGCTGACCAGCGGCAGCCGGCCCGGGTCGCGCGGCATCGCCAGGCGCGCGAGCAGGCTGCCGAGCGTGTATTGGCGATGTTCGAACGCATCGAGCAGGTCGCCACGCAATTGATCGAGCACGCTGCCGAACGAAGCCTGGCCATCGACCGCGGTGCGCAACGGCAAGACGTTGACGCAATGGCCGACCAGATTGTGCTGTCCGTCGATGGCCTGGCCGGCACTGGGAATGCCGACCACGATATCGTCCTGGCCGGTGAGGCGATGCAGCAGGGCGCCGAAGGCGGTCAACAGCGTCGCGTAAAAGCTCGCGCCGCGCTTGGCGCCCATGCGCTTGACGTCTGTGATCAATGCCGCATCGAGCATGCGATCCTCGCGCTTCGAGGCGAAGCTGCGATGGCGGCGGCGCGCGCTGTCGGCAGGCAGATCCAGTGACGGCAGTTCGCCGCTGAAGCGGCTCAGCCAGTACTGTTCGTCGTCGCGGCCGCTGGCGGTTTCCGCGCGCGTCGTTTCGGCGATGGCATAATCGGTAAAGGCGTCTGCTACTGCCGGCCCGTCGCCCTGGCCCAGCTGCTGGGCATACAGCGCTGCCAGGTCGCGCACGATCACGCCGAACGACCAGCCGTCGCAGACGATGTGGTGCGCGGTAAAGATCAGCAGATGGTCGTTCGGGCCAAGCCGCAGCAATTGCGCGCGTACCAGCGGGCCGTGTTCCAGGTCGAACGGCATGCCAACCGCCAGCCCGAGCGTGGCGTTCACGTATTCCGCACGCGCGGCTTCATCCAGGGAAGACAGGTCGTGCCAGGCACACTCCAGTTGCACATAGGCGGAAACGCAAAGCTCGTTGCCGTCCGCGCTGAAGGTGGCGCGCAATGCTTCGTGCCGATCGACCACGCCATGCAGCGCCACTTCCAGCGCCGCCACGTTGAGCTCGCCGGACAGCCGGATCGATACCGACTCGTTATAGGCGAGCGAGGCTTCCTCCTCGAGTTTCGCGGCCAGCCATATTTCCCGCTGCGATGCCGTCGCCGGCACCACGCGCATGAGCGCGGCATCGGCGAACGGATCGTAGTCGACCGCGGTGGAAACGACATTCACTTCGCTGCTGTTCATCGCGTGGTCCCTCATGCGCTGAGTTTCATGAACTTGCCCGGCACGTCCGGATTGGGCACGAACCAGGTGGGCTTGCCTTCCTCATCCTTGCCCAGGCGCGCGCCGACAACCGGCGGCCGGCTTGCATCCAGCGGAAGGGTTTCGATCTTCTTGCGGCGGGGCAGGAATTCGGCTTCCTGCAGTTCGAGCACGGAGTCCTTGAAGGCCTTGGCGATCGCCACGAAGTCCGCTTCGGCGTGCGCGGTGGTGAAGAAGCAGGGAAAGTTGTCCAGGATATGGATGCCGCGGCTGCGCATCATCGCGAACAGCAGGTCCTGCAGCGGATGGTCTTCCAGGAAGTTGGTCTTCCACACCGAGGCGAAGTGCGTAACCTTGATCGGCGCGCCCACCTCCGCGCAGAACGCGTTCAATTCATCGGCCAGCGCGGTCGTGCGCACGTTGAGCTTTTCCTGCAATGCCGGGCCCGATGTCTTGAGATGATCGAGCACCGCATGCGCGGCGGCGAGCGCGAGCGGATGACGCACGAAGGTGCCGGCGAAGTAGGTGACACCGACGGTGGGGATCGACGCATCGCCGAACTGCCAGCCGCCGCCGTCGAGCGCATCCATGTATTTGCGCTTGCCGGCGATCACGCCGATCGGGAACCCGCCGCCGACCACCTTGCCGTAGGAGGCCATGTCCGCATCGATGCCGAGCACTTCTTGCGCCCCACGCGGATGCGAACGGAAGCCGGTGACTACCTCGTCGAAGATCAGCAGGGCGCCCGCATCGCTGGTGATCGCGCGCAGCTCCTGCAGGAATTCGCGCGGCTGGAAGTCGGGACGCCGGCTCTGCACCGGTTCGACCAGTACAGCGGCGATCGACGCGGCGCGCTCGCGGATGATCGCCAGCGATTCGGGCGTGCCGTAGTCGAGCACCAGCACGTGCTCGGAGGTGTTGCGCAGAATGCCCGGCGCGGCCGGCACCGAACGCAGTTTCTTGGTGCCGCGCACGATCACCTCGTCGAAGATGCCGTGATACGAGCCGGTAAAGATCACCAGCGTGTCGCGGCCGGTGACGGTGCGCGCCACGCGCACGGTGCCCATCACCGCTTCGGAACCGGTATTGCACAAGGCGGCGCGGTCGAAGCCGGTAAGTTCGCAAACCTGCTTGGCCACCACGCCGGCCAGCGGATGTTGCGGACCGATTTCGTAGCCAAGGTCGAGCTGCTTGCGCACCGCATCCAGCACGAAATCCGGCTGCCAGCCGAACAGGTTCATGCCGAAGCCGTTCAGTGCATCGACGTATTCGTTGCCGTTCAGGTCCCATACCTTGGAGCCCTTGGAACGCTCGATCACGATCTGGTAGACGATTTCCTTCAGCAGCGGGCGGAACCCGTTGACCACGCGCGGATCGGCCAGGTGCGGGCGATGTTCCTCGGTGTACGCCTTCGAGCGCTGCGTGCGCTCGACATAGCGGCGCATGAAGGCATCCAGGCGCACGCGCTGGCGGCCGGTGAGTTCGGTGGCGCCGGAATGGATGCGCGCGATGGCGCCGAACGCTTTCTTGACGTCGTAGGTGGTGTGCGCGAGTGCGGCTTCTTCGTCCTGCGTGGGCGCCTGTGCCGCAGCCGCGACCGGTTGCGCCGCAACGGGCGCTGGCGGCGCAACCGCCGTCGCCGGCATGGCCTGCGTGGGATTGCCCGCCTGCGCGAGCAAGGCCAGTTGCTGCTGCATGATCAGCATCTGCTGCTGGATCACGTCCTGGATCAATCCACCATTGGCTGGCAGGGACATGACGGATACCTGATTGGGTGTCGTGACCGGTGCGACGGCGACGGTGGCCTCGGTCGCTGTGGCGGCGGCTGCGGCTTCGGGCGGCAGCAGCCGATCGATATGCTGGGCAAGGCTGGCGAACGAGGAATGCGATTCCATCAGCTCGCGGAAGGTGATCTTCAGCGCGAAGGTCTTCTGCAACTGCAGCGCCACCTGGGTCAGCGACAGCGAATCGAGCCCGAGTTCGACGAAATGCGTAGCCGGATCGACATCGTCCCATTCGGTGCCGGCAACGTCTTCGAACAGCGAGCGCAGTTGCGCGACCAGGCGCGTGACGCGGGCGGAAGTGGCAGACGGGGCAGGGGCCATGGTGGCCTCCGGATGGTGGTTGAGAGGGATGGCGATCGCCGCGTTGGCATCGGCGCGCGCGGGAAGAGGCACGACGTTCGATAGCGTGGCCACCGGCAACGCGGCAGCCGCCGGCGCATCGATCCAATGGCGCTTGCGTTCGAACGGATAGGTCGGCAGGCGCACGCGATGCTTGCGTTGCCGCCGATCCAGCCGATCGACCGCAACGGTCGCGCCGCACGACCACAACTGCCCGACCGCATCGAGCCAGGCGGCGCGTTCGTTCGATGGACTGTCGGCCAGCGTGGCCAGCACTACCTTGCCGCGGCTTTGCGCATGCTGGCGCGCCAGCAGGCTGAGCGTGGCGCGCGGTCCCACTTCGAGCAGCGCGTGTTGCGGCCCGGCCAGCACGGTTTGCAGCGCCGTCGAAAAACGCACCGTGCCGCGCAGGTGCCGTGTCCAGTAGTCCGCCGAGGTCGCGTCGGCGTCGCTGAGCATGGCGCCGGTCAGGGTCGAGGCGATCGGTATGCGTGGTGCGGACAACGCGATGCGTTCGACTTCCTGCCGGAAGGGCGCGAGCGCAGGGTCCATCATCGACGAGTGGAACGCATGCGAGGTATGCAGCAACCGGCAGGCGACACCGGCGTGTTCCAGTTCCGCCTGGAACGCCTGGATCAGCGCCGTTTCGCCCGACACCACGCATGCATTGGGCGCGTTTTCGGCCGCGACCGACAGGGTGGCCGGCAGGCGTGCCGCCAGTTGCGCGGCATCCAGGCGCACCGACAGCATCGAACCGGCCGGCAGCGCCTGCATCAAACGCCCACGCCGCGCGACCAGGCATGCGCCGTCGGCAAGGCGCATCACGCCGGCGATCACTGCTGCGACGAACTCGCCCACGCTGTGGCCGAGCATGGCCACGGGTGTCACGCCGTAGCTCATCCACAGTTGGGCGAGCGCGTATTCCATGGCGAAGATCGCCGGCTGGGTCAGTCCCGTTTCACGCAAGGCCTCGGCATCATCCGCAAACAGCCGCTCACGCAGATCGAAGCCGAGTTCGCTGCGAAGCGCCGCCGCGCATTCGTCTAGCGCCGCGGCGAAGGCGGGTTCCGTTGCGTATAACTCGCGTCCCATGCCGGCGTATTGCGAGCCCTGGCCGGGGAACATGAAGACGATGCCCGGCGCAGGGTGGAGTGCGGTCCTGGCCGACGATGACGCTGCCAGTTCCCGCAGTCGCTTGGCGGCATCATCGACGCTGGAGGCAACGACGTGGATGCGATGCGCAAAGACCTTTCGTCCCTTGCACAGAGTCCAGGCGATGTCGGCAAGCTGGGTGTCCGGTTGCGTTGCAAGGTGCGCGCCCAGTTGTTCCACCGCATGGCCGAGAGCCGCCTCGCTGCGCGCGGAGAGCAACAGCAACTGTGGGCCATCGGCAACCTCGGACGGTTCGCGTTGCGGCGGTTCTTCCAGCACGACGTGCGCATTGGTGCCGCCGACGCCAAAGGAGCTGACACCCGCACGCAGCGGCCCGCGGTCGAAGGCCCAGGCACGCAAGCTGTCGTTGACGAAGAACGGTGAATGGTCGAGGTCGAGCTTCGGATTGCTGGCGCGGAAGTTGATCGATGGCGGCAGGCGACGTTCGGCCAGCGCCAGCGCCGTCTTGATCACTCCGGCCGCGCCGGCCGCCATCACCAGATGCCCGACGTTGCTCTTGAGCGAGCCGATCGCGCAGATGCCGCGTTCGTTTGTGCTCTGGCGGAACACCTGCGTAAGCCCCTCGATCTCGATCGGATCGCCCAGCGGTGTGGCGGTGCCATGCGTTTCCACATAGGAAATCGAACTGGCCGCCACGCCGGCGTTGGCCAACGCCATGGTGATCACCGCGGCTTGCCCCGCGCTGCTGGGCGCGGTGAAGCTCGCCTTGGCGCCGCCATCGTTGTTGACCGCGACGCCGCGGATCACCGCATAGATCGGGTCGCCGTCTTGCAGCGCATCGGAAAGCCGCTTCAGCAACACCACGGCGGCGCCATCGCTGAAGACCGTGCCGCCCGCATCGGCATCGAAACTGCGCGTATGCCCGTCGGGCGACAGCATCGAGCCCTCCTGCGACACATAGCCGCTGCGCGGCGGACAGGCGATGGATGAGCCGCCGGCCAGCGCCATGTCGCAATGGCCGGCGCGCAAGGCATCGAACGCCTGGCACAGCGCGACCAATGAGGTCGAGCATGCGGTGTTCATGCTGATCGCGGGGCCGGTAAGGTTGAGCTTGTGCGCGACGCGGGTGGCGAGATAATCCTTTTCGTTGGCCAGCATCACCGGGAACGCGCCGAACTTGTCGATGAGATCCGGCCGCGTGCTGAGGTGGCGCTGGAAATAGGTGGCGTTGTGCATGCCGCCGAACACGCCCACCGGCACGTCATGTTCGTTCGGCACGTAGCCGCCGCGCTCCAGGCATTCCCAGCACAGTTCCAGGAAGATGCGTTGCTGCGGATCGGTCAGCTCCGCTTCGCGTGGCGACATGCCAAAAAATGCCGCGTCGAAGTTTTCCACGCCATCGATGACGCCGCGCGCGGCGACATAGGCCGGATCGTTGCGCTGTTCGGCCGGAATGCTGGCGTCGAGTTCGTCCGCGCCAAAAAAGGTGATCGATTCGCGGCCGGCGCAGAGATTGTCCCAGAACGTCTCGACATCGTTTGCGCCAGGGAAACGGCCGGCCATCGCGATAATGGCGACGGGTTCGGCGGTGCCGGAAGCACGATGCTGCGCAAGACGCGGGGCCAGCGCTGCGCGTGCGTCGCCATGGTCGATCATCGCGGCGAGTGCGGCGGGCGTGGGTGTACCGAAGAAGCTCGCGATGGTGGGTACGCTCGTCGCCAGTTCACCATGGATGCGCGCCACCGTGCGCACCGCCAGCAGCGAGTTGCCGCCCAGCTCGAAGAAATGATCGTTGCGGCCGACCTGATCCAGGCCAAGCATGTCGGCAAACAGTTCGCACACGCTTTGTTCGGTCTTGCCGATCGGCGGCACGTAGACGCCGGCCAGTTCCGGGCGACGGTTGTCCGGCGCGGGCAGGGCGCGGCGATCGAGCTTTCCATTTGCCGTGACGGGCAGCGCATCCATCGCGATATAGATGGTGGGCACCATGAATTCGGGCAACGCATGCGCCAGTGAATCGCGCAAGCTGCGGGCGTTGATCGAGGCATCCTCGGCAACGTAGTACGCTGCCAGGCGTTTCTGGCCCGGCCGATCTTCGCGCACCAGCACGGCGCAGGCGCGCACGCCGGGCAGGCGCTGCAGAGCCGCTTCGATTTCGCCCACCTCGATGCGATAGCCGCGAATCTTCACCTGGCCGTCGGCGCGGCCGACGAATTCGATCACGCCTTCCGGCAACCAGCGCACCCGATCGCCGGTGCGATAGAGACGCTCGCCATCCGCGCCAAAGGGGTTGGCAACGAAGCGCTCGGCGGTCAGCTCCGCGCGCGCCAGATAGCCGCGTGCCAGGCCGGCGCCGCCGATATGGAGCTCGCCGATCACGCCAGTGGGCACCGGCTCGCCGCGGCTGTTCAGCACATACAGCGTGGTATCGGCGATCGGGCTGCCGATCGGGATCGAGCGGGCCTGTGCGTCGAGATCGCGCGGAATGCGATAGGTCGCGGCGAAGGTTGTGCATTCGGTCGGGCCGTAGCCGTTGATGATGGTGATATCGGGTAATGCCGCGTAGGCCTTGCGCACGTGCGCGACCGATAGGGCTTCGCCACCGATCAGCAGTTGTTGCAGCCCGCGCAGCTTCTGCGCATTTTCGTCCACGATCGCATTGAACAATGCCGCCGTCAGCCAAGCGATGCGTGCGCCATGGCGTGCGATCGTATCTTCCAGCCCGCAAGCGGTGGGAATGCGCTCGCCATGCACGATGCAGGTGCCGCCGTTGAGCAGTGCGCCCCAGATTTCCAGCGTGGATGCATCGAAGCCGAGCGGTGCGGCGTGCAGCAGGCGGGGTTGATCGCCGAGGCCGACGTAGCTGACGCCACGCACCAGGCGAATGATCGACCGGTGCGTGATCTCGACCCCTTTGGGCGTGCCGGTGGAGCCGGACGTATACATCACATAGGCAAGTGCGCCGCCATCGACGACCGGCGGCTGGCATGTCGGCGTATCGCGTTCCAGGTGCTCCAGTTGCATCACCGGCAGTTCAACGCGCGGCAAGCTTGGAGCATCGGCCCCAGCAATGATCAGCGCGGCCCGCGCATCGTTGATCACGAAGGCAAGACGTTCCGCCGGATAACCCGCATCCAGCGGCAGATACGCCGCGCCCGCCTTGAGAATGCCCAGGATGGCGACCAGCGCTTCCGGCGAGCGCTCCAGCAATAACGCAACCGGCGCGCCGACTTCGACACCCGCGGCGATCAGGCTTGCCGCGACACGATCGGAACGCGCATCGAGCTCGGCATAGGACAGCGTGCGATCGAGCGATTCGATCGCCGGCGAAGCGGCATACAGGCGCGCCTGTTCCGCGAACAAGCCGTGGACGGTATCGGTCGCCCGGCGCGTTACGGCCGTGGCGTTCCATTCGACCAGCAGGCGATGGCGTTCGTCCGGATCGCACACGTCGAATGGCGACAAGTCTGCATCCGTCGGCGCGCACAGCCATGCAAGGGCACGCATGACGCCGGCAGACAGCAGCTCGATCGCAGCCGCACTGAGCGGTGCGCGGAACGCTACCTCGATCCGCGAGCCCTGCAGGTGCCAATGACTGTCGATGGCGTCGAGCGAATCAGGATCGCCGCCCACGGCCCATGCTGCACGGCCGCCGATCGGCGTCGCTTCGCCGAGCGATGCAAGGAACGCCTGCAACCATGCATCGCGTCCACCGGCACGCGATACATCCACCGGCCACTGCCGTGATCCCTTTTCATCGACATGGCTGGCTGTAACGAGCTGGGCGCCAGTGAAACGTGATTCGACCAGCGTCAAGGCCGCGCCAAGCATTACCTCTAAGCCGACGCTGTGCCGCTGTGCCGCCATATCGAGCGCGTTTGCAAAAGACGCACCCAGCACATGCTCGCGACGCATCCAGCCGCTTGCGCACGCATCGGTCGGCAACGGCAGCGCGTCCAGCAGCGCACCGCCCTCAGCCGTATCGTCCTGGGGCCCGGCTATGCATGTATTCATGAGGTTTTCTTGACCTCCGTGTTGGGCTTGGGCTGCGTAAAGGGACGCTTCAATCGGCCATGGCATAGGCGCTTGGATGCGCCAGCGATGGACAGGCCGGTGGATGGCTGCCGACACCATGGGTGGCGACCATCACGGAGGCCGCGGCATAGGTGAGCGTGTCGACCAGATGGCGTTTGCCCACCGGCACCGGCTTGATGCCTTTGCGGTACAACAGATCGTTCAGCACATGCCGCATCGCGTTGCGCCGCGTCGCCGCCGTGCTGTAGGTGAGGCTGATGGTGATGGACGGCTCGTCGCCGGTTTCCACCATGTGCGGACTGGTGATGGGCATATACACACCCATGCCGGGGCCGACGGTGTAGACGTGGGCGCGCTGGCGAAATGTCTCGTTCCACTTCACCAGGCTGAGATCGTGCCGTGCGTGGAATACGTCGCGCGCGTGTTCACTGCATACCTCGGTATCGTCGGCATCCCACACGTAGACTTTCTTGGTGCCGCGAATCTGCAGCAGAATGCCGTGATTGCGGTCGATATGAAACGGCGTGGTGGTGTGCGGCGAGGCTACGAAAATCCAGCCCGCGCGGTAATGCATGCCCGGATCCCTGCGCTCGATCAACGGCTGGATCGGATCCATCGCCAGATCGACCAGGCTGCGGTAGGTCGGGTCTTCCTGCACATGGCGCAACAGCATCCACGCCTTGGCGTCGTTGATGCCCTGCAAGGTATCGGCGGCGGATTTGTGGTTGGGGTACAAACGGCCGACATCGTCGAAGTTGGCGTCGGCGCCGGCCTGGTTGTTGAACGTAAACAGCCGCGTGCTGCCCTGGAAACGCTTGCCCAGCGCTACCAATTGATCGGGCTGCAGCAGGGGATGATCGGACAGGCGGTGGCGCACGGCCTGGATCCGCCATGGATCGAAGCCATCCCAATCGATATCGATCAGTGTCGTCGCGCGCGTGTTCATGATTGAGGCCCCTCCCGTCATGCAAAAAAGTGGTGCAGGGCGTAAATATGCTTTGCGCCGACACATCACGTACGCCGTTCGCCACGACGTCTTTACGGTTGCTGCAATTACTGACGTTGCTACGTCAGCCCCCACGGTCACCCCTGTTTTGCCGCACGTACATCAACTTGCCGATGCGCCACCCCATGCAGGGCGCATCGTCCTGCTTTCTACTTGGACTGAAACGCGAGCAACCACAAAATGGCGCCTTGGGCAGGGGCGCCGGTCCAGCTGACGTTGTATTTGCCGGCGGTGGCGACTTGTTTGTAAGCCACCGCGCATTGCACGCCGCTGTTGTCGGGAAGCTTCAGAAAACTGTCGATGACCTCAAAACCGTTGTTGGGCACCGCGGACATGCGCTTGATGCCGCCATCGCCCCACCACACGGCGATCAGCGTGGCCGGCCCGGTGGTGGTCACGCTGCCGCTGGTCATCACCGTGCCGGTGGGCGCGTAAGTCTGGCTGACGTCCTTGAGGACGCCCGCATTTTTGATCTCGACGAACGGCACGGAGATCTCGCCTTGCGCATTGCCGTTCTTGAGGAAGGTGACGGTGTGGCCGGGACCGCCTTTGGCGGCGAGCACGACATAGGCTTTGACGTTGAAACGATCGCCGTAGCCGTTGCCGAACGGAACCTCGTTGCCCAACTGCTTCCAGCGATTGCCGTAGCTGTCGATCGGGTCGAGCGCATTGCTCGCATAACCGCCGTTGAAGACGATCAGCGAACTGCCACGTGGCTGTGTCGTGATGGGGTCGGTAATGACCGGATTGGTGCCGAGCCCTTCGGATTGGGTCTGCAGGGTATGGGCGCCCAGCGAGGCGGTTGGCGTGTCCGGCGTTCCCTGGGCTGGCATGCAACCTGCAACAGCTATCAAAAGCGTGCCGACCGCGGTATAGCGGCAACAGGCGGCAACGTAGTCGCGACAGCCTTGCACGGGGTTCCCCTCCCTAGGGCACGTGCCGATTTTGAGAACTAGATCACACCAAGTCAAGATGAAAATGTGCTTGCGTCGTTGACCGCCGTGCGCGAGGCTAGCCGTGCTCCATCACGGCCGCCGGGGCGGCCATGGGTGCGGACCGCCACCATGCAACAGGGGAATGGCATGGCCAACGAGATCGATTTTCTCGATTTGTATCGGCAGCTCAGGGTGAGCCCCGATTGCAGCCTGGACGAATTCAAGCGGGCGTACCGCCGCTGCGTATCCAGCCTGCATCCAGACCGCAACCAGCCGGGGCAGATGGGCTACAAGAACTCGCGCAGCGCGCAGCGCCTGCAACAGATCAATGTGCAATACGAGGCGGCGATGGCATTCCAGCGGCTTCATGGGCGCCTGCCTGGAGCATCGCCGGTTGCGCCCGTGACGCCGCAACGGGCCGCTGCACCGCCACGGCCGTCGCCGCCGCCGGCAAGCGTACGCGCGCCACGGCGCGAGCACGTGAAATGGCTGATTCCCATTGCCTTGATCGCCATCGGCATTCTGTTCTGGGGCGCATCCGCAGTGACGCCGCCATCGGATGCAGCCGGCGATGCCGCCACCCACAACAACGACGCCGGCGCAGCCGAAGCGCCGGCCGCGCCGAGCCTGGCTTTGGGCATGTCGCCGGAAAACGTGCGGGCCATCGAAGGCAATCCTGTCGCGATTCGCGACGAGCTGTGGGAATACGGGCCATCCTGGGTGCGCTTCGACCACGGCTCGGTGGTCGATTGGTATAGCTCGCCGCTGCATTCGCTGAAAACCGCGCGAACCGTACCACCCACGCACCGGTGACGCAGGCTGGAATGCCATCCCAGCACCAGGCATTCCACCAAAGCTAACGTGCGCCGCGATTGAACAACACCACTTCCGCCGTCTCGATCAGGATCAGCATGTCGAACAGCAGGTTGTGGTTTTTTACGTAGAAAAGGTCGTATTTGAGTTTTTCGGCGGCATCCTCTTCCGACGCGCCGTAGGGATAGCTCAATTGCGCCCAGCCGGCCAGCCCGGGTTTCAGGCAATGGCGCAGGCTGTAGTAGGGAATCTTGGTGGCCAGGTCGGCCACGAACTGCGGGCGTTCCGGCCGCGGCCCGACAATGCTCATGTCGCTCTTGAGCACGTTCCATAGTTGCGGCAATTCGTCGAAACGCAGCTTGCGGCAAATACGGCCCACGCGCGTCACGCGATCGTCGTGCTTGCTGGCCCAGCGCGCCACGCCATCGCGTTCGGCATCGGTGCGCATGCTGCGGAATTTCAGCAACCAGAACGTCTTGCCGTTTTCGCCCACGCGTTCCTGCCGATACAGGATCGGCTGGCCGGGACCCGATTCCAGCCGGATGGCCAGCGCCACCATCAGCATCAGCGGCCAGCACAGCAGCAACAACAGCAAGGCGGCCGCCACGTCGAAGCAGCGCTTGGCCAGCCGATGCACCGGCGTGAGATGAAAGCCACGGGAAAAGACCAGCCATGACGGCTCCAGCCACAACAGCTGCACGCGACCGGATTCGCGCTCGAAGAAGGTGGTGAGGTCGGTAATCGTCACGCCCGCCTGCCGGCATTCCAGCAGGCCATCCATCGGCAACCTGCCGCGGCGATCGTCCACGCCCACCACGATCTCGTCGATACGTTCGCGCCGCGCCAGCACAGGCAGCGGCACGTTCGCCGGCAGCAATTTGTCTGGCGGAATGGCAATTTCTTCGTTCGTGCAAGGCACGTAACCCACGATCGTGAAACCGCGGCGATCCGAGCGCCGGCGCATGCGGTTATGGATCTGCGCGGCACGCTGGCCGGTACCGAGAATCAACACGCGCGGCTTGAGCGATTCGATCTCCACCACACGCATGAAAAGCAGCCGAAACACCATCACCGCCAGAAAGCCGATCGCCAGCGCAATGCCCAGCACGCCGCGGCCGACGTATGCCTGCGGCACGGCGTAATAGCCGATCACCAGCAACAGGCCGCCGATAAGAAAGGCCACCGCCTGGCGCGCCACCGCGCCTTGCCAGGTCGTGCGCAGATGCTGCCGGTAGCCACCGAACGCGGCGATACCCAGCATGATCACCGACGCAAAGATGAAAGACCTGAGCAGCAAGTGATGCGAGACGTCCACCAGCTCATCGGTGTTGCGCAAATAGCGAAGGCGCATCGCCAGATGAAGCGATGACGCAAGCAGCAGTAGTTCGATCACGCCGAACAGCAATAACCAGCGCACCGTTTGGCGTCGCAGAAAGCGAAGCATCTGGCTTCCCCTTAAGGCTATGTCCCCTCGAGACGAGCGGAAAACTACCTCTTTTTTTTGCCGGTGTCGATGGCGATTCGAGGCGCTTTTTCCAAGCAAAGCGCGTTTGTATACATGGTGTTACATGAGGGTGTTACAGGCATGAAGCACAGCTGCGATTTCACTTGAAGAAGGTTCACGCGGACGGACGATGTTGAGTTCGCAAATAATTCCCTGGTGAATCCCTTTCCTTCCGGGAAGGGGTGCCAAGAGGCGGGTGAGGGTTCGGGCAAAGCGCGATGCTGGCGTCTTGAAGCAAGCTTTTGGCATCGCGCGCTGCTCGTACCTTCACCCCAACCCCTCTCCCGGAGGGAGAGCGCTTGGGGTGCAAGGTATTTCGCAGTCATCGAACGCAGATGTGGCTTTAAACCGCTTCCGAAAAGGCGGGCGCAGCATCGCGAAGCTGTACTTGAAGCTGATCGGCCAGCCGCAACGCCAACGCCACCACCGTAAAGGTGGGAAACGCCCAGCCCCCAGTTGGAAACACCGAACTTCCCGCGATATGCAGGTTATCCACGCCATGCACGCGGCAGCGCCGATCGACCACGCCCTGCCGCGGATCATCCGCCATGCGCGTGGTGCCCAGATGATGCGCGGTGGTGTGCACCTGGGCGACGGCGTGGTCGTCCTGGTTCAGCCACGCAGCAGGCTGATACGTGCCGCCGCGCGCCCGGGCAAGCTCGGCGCCGAACAGCGCCGCCGCGGTGCGGTAGGTATGCCGGTCGAGCGGCGTAAGACGCCAGTCGACGCACACTTTCGGCAGACCCAGGAGATCACGTTCCCCAGCCAGCGTGATGCGGCTGTCGGGATTGGGCGCCTGCTCGAAATAACCGATCAGCTCGACCCGATTGCTGCGCACGGTCGGCTTTTTCTGCAGTTTCTGCAGCAGCGCCTTGGCGATATCCGCCGAACCCAGGCCCACCCGCAATGCCAGCAGCGCCAGGTTGGTGCTGCGTTCGCGCATGCCGTCCTCGTTGCAGGGCGCATTTCGCAGCGCCGCGCACAGGCGCGCTTCCAGCAGCGCGTTTTCGTCCTGCACGTTCGGCCGCAAGGCGGCGCGGAAATCGCGCAGAGAACGAAGGCCTTGCGGTACCGCCCCCTCGACCGCAAACGGATGGACGCGTCCATTCAAGATACGTTGCGCCGCCTGGAATGCCGGCGACAAACCGATTTCCGGAAACGCCGGCGCCACGCCCTTGCCGAGGTTGCGATCATAAGGACGCGTGAGCCGCTCCGGCGCATCGGTAATAACCGCGCCGATGCTGCCGCAGGGATGGTCCATGAAATAGCGGCCGACCAGATCATGGCCATTGCCCAGGCCTTGCGGCACGATCGAGTTGGACAAGAGCAGCATGCGCGCGTTTTCGATACCGCCGCAGGCCAGCACATAGTGTTGCGCCCGCACCTTGCCTCTGCGTCCATCGATGGTGCCGATGCTTGCATGCCGAACCGTGCTGCCATTGGCCGAAGCATGCAGTTCGAGCAGGTTGGCGTGCAGCAGCACGGTGATGTTCGGTGCGTTGTCCAATTGCTCCCGGTACGCCTTGCCAAACAGGATCGGGCTGCGCGCGAACACCTGGTTGACCAGCTTGTCGGCGTCGAAAGGAATAGGATCGTGCACGAGCGGCGCCAGAAACGACCCGCCGTCGAAATCGTGCGCGTCGATCTGGCAATACGCGCGCGCGCGTTCGTAGTAGGGCTTCAGTTCCTTGTAGCCGATCGGCCAACCGCTGTGCGGTACCCAGTCGCGCTCGATCAAATCATGCTCGCCGAACGGAATGCAGCCGCCGCCCCATAGATTGCAGCTGCCACCAAATACGCGCATGCGCGAAGTGCCAGCATCGAAGGGCAGGGTGCCGATCGACATGCCTTCGTACAAGGCCTGGCTGCGTTCTTCGCCGGCGGCGCCGCCGCCTTCGATCAGGCAGACGGTAATCGATGTGCCGATAAAATGCCGGGCGATCGCAATGCCGGCGGCGCCGGCGCCGATGATGCAAAGATCCGCGTCTATGACCGATGCGGCCGAACCGTCCTGGTAATCGATGATCACTTCGCCCCCTGATTGCTCATATTGGCGCGTGCACGTCGCAGCGAGCACGTAAATTACTCGCGATAGTAGTCCTTGTACCAGCGTACGAAGTTGGCGACGCCGGTGGCTACGGAAATTTTTGGCGCATAACCCACGGACTGTATCAATTCTGTTACATCCGCTTCGGTATCGGGCACGTCGCCGGCCTGTAGCGGCAGCATCTCCATCTTTGCCTTGCGGCCCAGGCACTCTTCGAGCACCTCGATGTAATGCAGCAGTTCCACCGGCTGTTCGTTGCCGATGTTGTACAACCGATACGGCGCCACGCCGCTGCTGGCAGGATCGGGTGCCGCGCCGTCCCAGCCGGCGTTCTTGCCGGGAACCTTGTCCAGCGTGCGCACCACGCCTTCGACGATATCGTCGATATAGGTAAAGCTGCGCTTGTGCTTGCCGTGATTGAAAACGCGGATCGGTTCGCCGGCAAGCATCGCCTTGGTGAACAGGAACAGCGCCATGTCGGGACGGCCCCACGGTCCATACACGGTAAAAAAGCGCAGGCCGGTGCTGGGAATGCCATACAAGTGCGCATAGCTGTGCGCCATCTGCTCGTTAGCCTTTTTGGTGGCAGCGTAGAGCGTGAGCGGATGTTCGGCCGATTGATGTTCTGAAAAGGGCATGGCGGTGTTGGCGCCATAGACCGAACTTGTCGATGCAAAAACCAGATGCTCGACAGCGTGGCGGCGGCAGCCTTCCAGAATATGCAGAAAGCCCGTGACATTGCTGGACACGTAGACATGCGGATTTTCCGCCGCATAGCGCACGCCCGCTTGTGCAGCCAGATGCACCACCCGCTGCGGTGCGTGCGTGGCGAAGGCTTTTTCCATCGCGGTTCGATCGGCAAGATCGGCATGCACGTGCGTGTAGCGCGGATGCTCCATGAATCGCGCCAGGCGCGCCTTTTTCAGCCTTACGTCGTAGTAATCGTTGAGGTTGTCAAGGCCGATGACTTCATCGCCGCGCTCCAGCAGCTTGAGCGCGACATGCGAGCCGATAAAGCCGGCCGTGCCGGTGACGAGCACTTTCATGGCGTGAATTCCTGTTGAGGCATTCGAATACCGCTGACCCGTCGTCCCGGCGAAAGCCGGGACCCAGCGACTTTTTTTTGGATCCTGAAAGTCCCTGGACTCCGGCGTTCGCCGGGGCGACGATGCGTAACGTTAGTGCCATCGCTATCAAGGAAACTGCTAAAGCCTTCCATCCACCGCCTCACGCGGCAGCACATATTTCACGTCATAAACTACCGACGTCGGCTTGCCGAACGCCCGGATGCCCTCGGCGCCCATCGCCGTGAATTGGCGGTGCCCCACCGCAATGACCACGGCGTCGTACTCGCCATGCTTGGGCTGGCTCACCGGCGTAATCGCGTATTCGTGCTCGGCTTCGGCGGCGCTCACCCACGGATCGTGGATATCCACCTGCGCGTTGTAGCCGCAGAGCGCCTTGTGAATATCCACGACACGCGTGTTGCGCAGGTCCGGGCAGTTTTCCTTGAACGCCAGGCCCAGCACCAGGATGCGCGCATTCACCGGGTTGATGCCCTTGCGCACCATCAGGCGGATCACTTCGCTGGCCACATACGGCCCCATGCTGTCGTTGGTGCGACGGCCGGCCAGGATCACGTCCGGATGATGCCCGACTTCCTGCGCCTTGTGCGTGAGGTAGTAGGGATCCACGCTGATGCAATGACCGCCGACCAGGCCGGGGCGAAACGGCAGGAAATTCCACTTCGTTCCGGCCGCTTGCAGCACTTCGAGCGTATCGATGCCGAGCTTGTTGAACAGGATCGCCAGGTCGTTGACCAGCGCGATGTTGAGATCGCGCTGCGTGTTCTCGATCACCTTGGCCGCCTCGGCTACTTTCAGCGAACTCACCTTGTGCGTGCCGGCGGTGATCACCGAACCGTACAGGCTGTCGACGAAATCCGCGGTTTCCGGCGTGGAGCCGGAGGTGACTTTGAGAATGCTGGTGACACGATGCTGCTTGTCGCCCGGGTTGATGCGCTCGGGACTGTAGCCGGCGAAGAAATCGCGGTTGTAGACCAGGCCCGATTCCCGTTCCAGGATGGGCACGCAGATTTCCTCGGTGCAACCCGGGTACACGGTCGATTCGTAGACCACCACGTCGCCCTTCGCCAGCACCTTGCCCAGGGCCTCGCTCGCCTTGATCAAGGGCGTCAGGTCAGGACGCTTGGCGCTGTCGATCGGCGTCGGTACGGTCACGATATATGTGTTGCGATCGGCCAGGTCGGCCAGCTCCGCGCTGAAACGCAAGTGCGTGGCCTCGGCCAGTTCGGCGGGGCTTACCTCCAGCGTGTTGTCGTGGCCGGCGCGCAATTCGTCGATGCGCCCCTTTTTGATGTCGAAACCGATCGTGTCGTAATGCTTGCCAAACTCCACGGCCAACGGCAGGCCGACATAGCCAAGTCCGATGATGGCGAGCCTGGTGTTCTCCAGCTTCCGCATACGTGTCCCCTTGATCGTTGGTACTTCCTGTCAGGCGATGAATCGGCCAGCCAATTCCGCGCAGTTGACACCAGCGGCGGAGCGCCCGCAACTGTGCCGTTTTGACACTGCGTCGTTTTTATCTTAACCGGCTGCGGGAAAGGAAGCTTGCATGTAACAGGATTGATACACGTTGCCGGGGTTGACCTTCGTCTCGACTGATGCACACTGCCCACGCCAATCCTTGGCAATCACCATCGTCGGGAAACCCGCATGACCATCGAAACACACCAAGACGTCGAAGCCCTCAAGCGGGTCGGCAAGATCGTGTCGCTGACCCTGCAGACCATGCTCGATGCGGCCAGGCCGGGGATGACCACGCGCGAGCTGGACCAGGTGGGCCAACGACTTCTTGCAAATTATGGCGCGCAGTCCGCGCCGCGGCTGGCCTACAACTTCCCCGGCGCGACTTGCATCAGCATCAACGAGCAAGCCGCGCACGGCATTCCCGGCGACCGTGTCATTCGCGCGGGCGACGTACTGAACGTGGATGTTTCCGCCGAACTCGACGGCTATTTCGCCGATAACGGCGGAACGATCGTGGTGCCGCCGACCACACCCCAGAAGACCAGGCTGTGCCATGCCGCCCGAACGGCATTGAACGAAGCGATGAAGGTGGCCAGGGCCGGCCAGAAGATCAGCGCCATTGGTGCCGCCATCGAGCGAACCGCGAAGACCTACGGGTTCAGGGTCATCGAGAACCTGGGAAGCCACGGCGTTGGACGCTCGCTGCACGAGGAACCGGAGCACATAGCCGGCTATTTCGATCCATCGGACCAGCGCATTCTGCACGAAGGCATGGTCATCACCATCGAGCCGTTCCTGTCGACCAAAAGCCGTGTCGTCGACGAAGCCGCGGACGGCTGGACGCTCGAAGGGGCAAAGGGAAATCTGTCTGCGCAGTACGAGCACACGATGATCATTACGGCAGGCGCCCCGATCGTTGTAACGCTCCATTGATGGGTTGGCCATTGCTGGAGAGGCATCCATGAAAAGCTTGCTCCTTGCGATGATTTTTGTTTGCGGACTAGCGGCCAATATTGCCTGGTCCCAAGAATCAGACGCCTTCGTCGACGTTGGAGGTGGCGACCGTCTGCACTTTCATATTCTGAAAGGTCGTGGCATGCCAATTTTGTTCGAGGCTGGTGGGGGTGACGACGCAACCGTTTGGGCGACGATTGCAAAGCCCGTTTGGAATATTACAGATGCAACGATTATCACCTACGATCGCGCCGGTTTCGGTAAAAGCGAATTAAATGCTTCCGAACATGCGATCGACAAGCACGGGATACGCCACGGCGTTGAGGAGCTCGAGGAGGCCCTGAAGCGATTGGGCTACAGCGGACGTATGGTGCTGGTGGCCCACTCCTACGGTGGACTCTATGCCAAGTTATTCGCAGCCCGACATCCGGACCTTGTGAAGGCCGCCGTCTTTGTCGATGCAAGTTCTGCGTGCTGGTTCACTGATGAGTGGCTCAAGAACTTCGAAAAGAATGAGCAAGGCACAAAAAAGCCGAATAGTGTGAACCTGGGAAATTACTACCAATCGGCGAACTTGCCTGCGACGGTTGAATTAATGCGGACAACACCGTTCCCCTCAACGATCCCGGTAATCGATTTGGTCTCCGAACACCCTCCCTTTTCGAATGCGGAAGATATAGCTCGATGGAAGGAATGTCATCGGCAGTTTGTGGATGCAGCATCCAACCGAGAGGGGATTACCGCCTACGAATCGGGACACTATATCTTCAAAGACAATCCACCCCTCGTCGTCAATGCGATCATCAAGGCGTACGTCGGCGTCGCGGCCCGCCAACAAGCTGACGAGATCATGAGGCGAGCCATTAATTACTCGATTCAGTTGGCAAATGACTTCAAGCGGCAACAGGTTGCAGCTGCAGCGCCGCGCTAGTTTCATCAGGGCTTTGCAGATGAGTAATTTGTTGACGGATAATTTTGTGTGTACGGCAATCAGATGATCGCGATGGGAAGGGGCCTATACCTCTTTATTGAATGAACCATGGGCATGCTCATGACCGACGATTTCGATACCGCCGTGCACTATCAATTGGTAAACGGCCTCTTGTCTGCAGGGAAGATTCCTTCCAACTCGGCCTTGGCCGAGCACATGGCGGTTTCCGTTGCGACGATCGAAAACGCGCTACGCCGACTCGCCGGTAGCCATGGGCTGGTCCTCCACCCGCATGTCTTCGAGGCATGGATCATCCATCCGTTTTCCGTATCGCCCTCGGCGCCATGCGAGTCAATGCAGCACTCGCATGGCGCCGACCTTGGTGGTGAGCAAAGACCCGTCACGTAGCCTCACGCTGCCGTCGTGATTTCGGAAACAAAGCCGCGATAGGAATGCAACGGCCGGCCCAGCAGCCTGGTCAGGCGTTCGATGTCGCCTGCTTCGGGGAGCATGCCGTCGCTGACGTAGCGCTCGGCCATCAGGCGCATTTCATAGGCCATCCACTTCGGCATGAAGCTGGCCATGTTCTGCTCGAAGCCAGCGGGGTCATCGCCGCCATACGCTACGGGACGTCCCAGCACATCCGACCAGATCGCCGCCACCTCCGGGCCCGTCAAGGTGTCGGGGCCGACCAGGTTGATCGTTTCGATCGGCAACGTGGCGGGGGCTTGATCGCGGCGGATCAGTTCGATGGCGGCGACTTCGGCGATGTCGCGCACATCCACCATGGCCACGCCCTTGCTGCCGATCGGCATCGGATAGACGCCGTGGTTGATCACCACATCCTTGATCATGTGCTCGTTGTCGATGAAATAGGTCGCGCGCAGGATGGTGGCGCTGAAGCCCATCTGTTCGAGCATCCGCTCGGCGCCGGATTTCACCGCGAAGTGCGGCACGTTCACGAAGCGGTCGGCGTGGAGCACCGACAGATAGACGACCCGTTCGACGCCAGCCTCACGGGCCACGTTGAGGGTAAGGATCGCCTGGGTGAATTCATCGCCGGTGACGGCATTGAGCAGGAACAAGGTGCGCACGCCGTCGAAGGCGGCGCGCAGGGCGTCGATGTCGAGCAGGTCGCCTTGGACCACGTCGACGCCGGCGGGGAATTGCGCCTTCGACGGGTCGCGGGTGAGCACGCGCACGGCGGCGCCGCGCTTGACCAGTTGGTCGACGACATGGCGGCCGACACGGCCGGTGGCACCAGTAACGAGGATAGTCATGGCATTTACTCCGGGTGGGTTGAGAACACCCTCGGTATGTTATTGATCCAATTTCTCCCGAATAGCCGTTAAAGTTGGACGCACTGTCTCACAGGTGGAACACATGGATCTGCTCGCGCTCGCCGATTTCAACCTGGTGGCCCGTCACGGCGGGTTTGGCAGGGCCGCCCGCGAAGCCGGCCGCCCAAAAGCGACCCTGTCCCGGCGCGTGGCCGAATTGGAGGCCAGCCTGGATCTGCGTTTGTTCGAGCGAGGGGCGCGATCGCTCAAGCTCACGGAAGAGGGGCGTGCGTTGTTCGAACGTGCCGGCCTCTTGCTGACCGAGCTGGAGGAAACGGCCGCGGCGATCGCTGCGGGTGGACAGGCCGCGCGCGGCCGGTTGCGAATCAGCGCGCCGCTGCTTTTTTCGCAAACCGCCATGGGAAAACTGGCGGCAGGTTTTGCGCTTCGCTATCCGCAGGTGCGGTTGGAGATCACCGCGGAAGACCGGGCCGTGGACATGATCGAGGAAGCCTACGACCTGGTCATCCGCGTCAATCCCGAGCCCGATGCAACGCTGGTGGGACGCATCTTTCTGCGTGACCGGCTGGTGGTGGCGGCGAGCCCGAGCCTTCCGCGTCCCAGCGACGGCGAGCCGGTGCCGGCCGTGACGCGCGGCGCCATGCAGCAAGCCGAAACCTGGACGGTGATGACACCTGCGGGGCCATCGAGCATGGCGGCCAAGCCCATGCTCAGCCTGTCGTCGCTGGTCATGGTGCGCGACGCGGTGCGCATGGGCGTCGGTGCCGCACGCCTGCCGCTGTCATTGGCCAGCCCGGATCTGGCCGCCGGAACACTGGTGCGCTGGGGCGATGTGGAAGGGCCGGAGATCGCCTTGTGGGCGCTCTATCCCACGCGTCGATTGCTCAGTGCGCGCGTATCGGCGTTCCTGGACTATCTCAGGGAAGCGTTTCCGCGTGGAACGCCTGATGAACTTGCTGCTTATGTCGGGAATTAAGCGCTGAAGACGCCGCCGCGGATATTGCCCAGCTTGAAGAGGGTGCGCTTCTCGAACAGAAGCAGTGGCGCCGATTAAGCAAAAATGATCGAGGGTAAGGCGTGTATCCGCTCTCGATCCCAAGCAAATAGTTAAACAATCGAACGCACCACGCCTCCATCCACGCGCACGGCTGCACCGGTGGTGGCGGATGCCTGCTCTGAAGCGAGGTACGTACTCAGGCTGGCCACCTCGTCTACGGTCGCCAAGCGCTTGATGAGCGATGTTGGGCGATGCGTGGCAATGAAATCATGTTCGACTTCTTCCTGTGTGATGCCTTTTTCTGCAGCGATTTTGCCGAAGAAATCGCCGACGCCTTCCGAGCGCGTCGGTCCCGGCAAGATGGCGTTGACGGTAACGCCCGTACCGGCGAGCGTTTCTGCCAAGCCGCGCGATACGGCAAGCTGCGCGGTCTTGGTAGTGCCGTAATGAACCATCTCTGCGGGTATCTGCACACCCGATTCGCTGGAGATGAATTGAATGCGTCCCCAGCCACGCCTGGCCATGCCTTGCGCGTAATGGCGAGCCAGGCGAATGCCGCTCAGGACATTCACTTCAAAGAAGCGTAGCCAATCGTCGTCGGGAATATCGAAAAAAGCTTTTGGTTCGAAAATGCCCAGGTTGTTCACCAGGATATCCGCATCAGGCACTTCCGAAATCAATTGCTGGGCGCCTTCGTGTGTGCCGAGATCGCCGGATGCGCCGGACAACTTCGCGTTGGGGACATTCTGTTTAATGGTCGCGATGGCTGTGTCCACACGCGCCTGAGTGCGTCCTGTGACGACAACATGGGCGCCTGCATGGGCCAGACTGCTGGCGATGGCAAGGCCGATACCAGCGGTAGAGCCCGTAACGATGGCCGTTTTGCCGTGAAGATCAATGCGCATAAAAATTCCAGATCGCGTTATCGATGGGTTTTTAAACTGCGACTTCTTCGATCTATATCAATGGCTGGCGGCTGTTTCATTCGCTTCGCTTGAAATGGGTTTTCCCTCGATAAAGTTGCGCACAGCAGACACCGTGGTATCGGGCGCTTCCTCCATAAGCCAGTGCCCGGCATTCGGTACCACCAGCTCCGTGACATGGTCGGCCGCGTTGCGCATGACGATGGCTTCGTTCGGGCCAAACGACTTCGCGCCACCGATAGCAAGCACGGGCATGGTCAGCTTGGGGCTCAAGCTTGCCTTGTTGTCCTCGGCGTCTTGCCGGATGGAACGGAACTGGGCAAATGCGGCGTGCATGGTGCCGGGGCGAGCGTAGAGTTCGGCATAATGCCGTCGCGTGTTTTCATCGACTTTTGCCGGATCGCCAGCAAAGTCGTTCCAGAACCGGTCCAAATAGATGCGCTCGCGGCCGGCCACCAGGCGCTCCATGTCGGGCCCGCCAAGATCAAAGTGCCACAACGCAGGAGTGCGCACGATTTGATCCCACGGCGGCACGCCCGGCACCGGGGCATCCATGACAATCAATCGATCGGTATTGCCGGGGTAGCGTTTGGCGTAGGCATAGGCGACCATCGTGCCGATGTCATGTCCCACGATCACGGCATGCTTGATACCAAGTTGCGTGAAGACACCTTGGACATCCGCAGCCTGATTCTTCTTTTCGTATCCCGTCGCTGGGTGTGATGAGAGACCGAGACCACGTAGATCGGGCACCACAACGGTATGGTCGCGAGCGAGGTTTTCGGCAAGCGGCTCCCACATGTCGCCGGTGTCGCCAAACCCATGAAGAAGCACCACCGCTGGTCCCTTGCCGCCGACGCGGACATGGATCGTGGCGCCGTTCGCCTGGATGTCGCGCACCTGAAAGGTCGATGGGAAGGGTTTGACGGCCGCCGAAACAGGAAGGCTAACGGTGAACGCCAGGCATGCTGCCAAAAGAGTGCGGGTCATAATCTGGGCTCCACAGAAGTGATGAAACGATTTGCCGAACTTCGACTTGAATAGCGTTGTTCACGGAGGCGTATCGATCAGGTGTTCGTGCTTCTTGGTAGCGTCGTCGGCGGGTGTTCCTAAATCGTGCCCGTTGGTTCCCGACGATCTTCAATGGTGACCAACGAAGCAGGAGCGCGCCTCGGCAGCCAGCTTATCGCAAGGATGACCTTGATGGGCAGGTAGGGAACTTAGTTAAACGCGCACCAGTGACGAGCGGCTTGTACGGGGGTAGCAATTGCCCCTGGAGCCTGGTGCGGCAGAGAGTGGCTTAGTCAGAAGCACTCACACGAATACGGTAGTTGAACGATTCCTGCGCCGCTATGTCATCAAAAGCACATCGGTCGCCGTATCGACTTCCCAGAAGCCGCGCCGGACGCCTTCTTCCACGACGTCCTTCAGCGAGCGAAATTCGGCCGGACATTCGTCCAGTTGCTCCTGGAAAAACAGCCTAGCGTTCAACATCGGCGTTATCCAGGCCTGGCGCTGGGAGGAGTAGGTTGCGTCCTGTCTCACGGCGCGGAGCATAAGGCCTAAATATTCGTCTGATTCCATGTGTGAAGCACAGATTGATGATGCCCGTGCCATGGTCAAATCCGCATGGCTTGGTGGCTGAGCTGTGCGTCGCACACCTTGATCGCGCCATTTTCATCATGGCTCGCGGGCTTGGGCCGATACATTTGGGTTCCCCCTCCGAACATCGCGTGGCATGCGTACAGCGCCCGGCCACTGTAATGAGGTGAGGAAGAGGCAGACAGTGTAAGGATTTTATAATGGCGCCCGGCAAAGCTTGTCCGTAAGTTGACGCTCCCCGGGATTTGGTCCAACGTAGGTCGCATGGTATTCGAGCAACACCTCGTTTCCCGCATGATTTTCCCTTGCTCATCGCGACAGTGCGCGCCAGCTAATGGCTAGGGAAGCCACGCCATGGCTGGAAGTGGTGGCGCCTCCCAGGCCGGGCATCCGCGATTTCGCCGCGGCCTTCTTGACCGTTCTCGTACCGACCGTGATCGCCCTGATCTGGGTAGAGCGGCTGGAAGCGCGCAATCTGTCGCTGCTGTTCCTGATCGCCATTCTTTATGTGGGCGTGCGGCACGGCATGTGGCCCGCGCTGTTCGCCGCGCTGCTGGCCTTCCTTTCCTATAACTTTTTCCTGGTCGCGCCGCGTTTCGCGCTGCATATCGCGCCGGCGGATGTGCTCGCATTTACCACCTTTCTGATTGGCGCCTTGCTGGTGGGTGGGCTTGCCGGACGCCTGAGCGATCGCGCGCGAGAAGCAAAGCTTGGTTTGCGCAGCATCATGTCGTTGTTCGAGGCGAGCCGCGATTTGTCGGGTGCGATCGACCCCGCAACAGTGGCGGGGCGTCTGTTATCGCATCTGGAACGCGCTGGATGCCGGGCCTCGATATGGATCGCCAACGCAGGCCAATTGCTCGAATGCGCCCACTCTTCCGAGCTTCCTGCCAACTGCGTCGTGCAGGGCGACGTGAACTTCCTGGCCGCCGATTGGGCTGACGACGTCGGCCCCGCGCGCAAACGGCTGCGCTTGCAAACCGGTGATCGCGTACTCGGCGGTGTCGTGATCTGGCCGTTGCCCGATGAAGCGGCTGTGCGGCCTGACCAGCATTGGATCCAGACCTTGCTCGAACTGGGCGCCGTGGCGATCGATCGAGCCAGGCTGATGGCGGAGATCACCGATACGCGCGTTGTTGCGGAAAAGGAAGGTTTGCGCACGGCGTTGCTTTCTTCGCTTTCGCATGACCTCAGAACGCCGATCGCCACGATCCTCGCTTCGGCCAGCTCCTTGCAGGAACACGATGAAAGTTTCGATGCGGCCACGCGCCTGGATCTGCTCAGCACCATCCAGGATCAGTCCGAACGGTTGAATCGCTATGTGCTCAATTTGCTTGAGATGACTCGCCTGGAATCGGGCGCCCTGCAATTGAACTGCGCGCTGATCGACCCCGGCGAGGCGATGGCCTCGTCGCTGAGGCATCTCGAACGCCAGCTCGGCGAGCATCGCCTGGCGCGCGCTTTCGATAGTGCAGGCCAGCGTATTTACGTCGATCCGGTACTGATCGAACAAGCCTTGGTGAATGTGATCGAGAATGCCATCGAACATGCGCCATCCGGTTCGCTGATCACCGTGAAAATCGGTACCAATAGCGAGCACGTCATTCTCAGCATTGAAGATGAAGGGCCTGGCATACCCGCAGGTGATATCGACCGCGTATTCGACAAGTTCTTCAGTGGTCGCAGCGATCGGCGCCGCGCGTCCGGCGTCGGGCTCGGTTTGTCGGTGACGCGCGGATTGATCGAATCGTTCGGGGGCACGGTCCAGGCGGTAAGCCCGATCGCCGACGACCACGGCACGCGGATCGACATCCGTCTGCCGGCTCATCCTGCGCTGGAGACCACGGAATGATCGACGCCGCACCCAGCATCCTGGTGGTCGACGACGAGCCGTCGATCCAGCGCGTACTCCGGCCGTCGCTCGCAGCTGCGGGTTACCAGGTGTCATTGGCCGGTACCGGCACGGATGCATTGAGCCAGGTCGCGCATGCCATTCCCGATGTGATCCTGCTCGACCTCGGCTTGCCCGACATGGATGGCAAGGACGTGATTGCCTCTCTGCGAAGTTGGACCGTCGCACCGATCATCGTGCTGTCCGCACGTCACGACGAGACCGAGCGTATCGCCGCGCTCGACATGGGCGCGGACGACTACGTCATCAAGCCTTTCCAGATGGGCGAACTGCAGGCGCGTGTTCGCGCCGCCTTGCGTTACCGCCAACGCAGGCAGGCGGGACAAACCACGTTCTCGGCAGGCGGTCTGCATATCGACTACGTCCAGCGCAGCGTTGCCGTGTTAGGTCAACCCGTCAAACTCACGCGCAAGGAATACGATCTCTTGCGCACGCTCGCGCAGCACGCGGGGCAGGTGGTGACGCACAAGCAATTGCTCGCGGCCGGCTGGGGCGCGACCGTCACGGATACCCAATTCGTGCGCGTCTATATCGGCCAGCTGCGGCAGAAGATCGAACAGGATCCCAGCACGCCGCGCCTGATCCTTACGGAGTCCGGCATCGGTTATCGGTTGATCGGCGATTGATATGGCACGCGTCGTTCAATGACACCTACGTCATGCTCGCTGCCGATAAGAAGCGGTTTTCAAACTGCTGTGAAGCGTACGAGAAGCAGGGGGACATGACATGGCGCGATTCAACGCGACGATCGGCCAGCTTCATTTGGAAGTGGCCTATTCCGAGGTCGAGCATTGGATCTCCTGGAATTGCCTGGTGCACCGCGCCGATCGGCTGGTGGGCTCGCTGGGTGGCACCGCCACCGTCGCCGCGCAGCAGGACATTCAAGAGGCCGTGGAAGATGCCGTCGGCACCGCCATTCGCGCCAAGTTTCCCTTGGGTTGAGCCGCGCCGGATGGAACGGGTCTGCAGGGACATGCACCATGGCTGACAAGACGCTCTACCTTCCATTGAACACGCTCAAACCGCTGGCGCCAGGCATCTGGACGGTGGATGGACCGTCGGTGAGCCTGGATGCCCCGTTCGGTTTGGGCGTGCGCTTTCCTACCCGCATGACCGTGGTCCAGCTTTCCAACGGTGGATTGTGGTGCCATTCGCCCACGGCGCCGGACGCCGGCCTGTTCGCCGCGCTCGATCAGCTCGGCCCTGTCGAGCACCTGGTTTCACCCAACAAGCTGCATTACACGCATATCGCCGCGTGGAAGCAGCGATATCCGCAAGCCGTGGCGTGGGCTTCACCAGGCGTCCGCGAACGGGCGGCAAGGCAAGGGACCGAGATCGCTTTCGATGCCGACCTCCAGGACGATCCACCCACCGCCTGGGCGGAGGATCTGGATCAGCTGCGCTTTCGCGGTAGCTCGATGATGGAAGAGTTCGTGTTCTTCCATTGCGCCAGCCGTACCCTGGTCCTGACCGACCTGATCGAAAACTTCGAAGTCGCCAAACTGCCCATGTTCCTGCGCTGGATAGGGCGACTGGGCGGCGTACTGGATCCCGACGGCAAAACCCCGCTGGATTGGCGCGTAACGTTTTACCGGGCCGATGCGCGTTTTTGCCTGGCCCAGATGCTCGCATGGCGTCCACAACAAATCGTTTTGGCCCATGGGCGCTGCTACTTGCAGAACGCCGAGGTGGAATTGCGCCGAGCCTTCCGTTGGCTCAACTGGGGCAGGGTTTTCTGAAGTTTTGATGCGGAAAGATGGCGGTGTCGGGGTTTGCACCCCAACCTACGTCAGCGCGCCGCCACCGCCGCGATTGCGCTGGCCACAAGAAGCTCTCCGCAAAGTGGTCGAAGAGGTGCCCTGGCGCTACGATCTAAGCTTACGGCCCGCTTCTGGGCCGTCGAAGACTTCTTCAATGCCACGCCACCATCACCACGTCTATGTCATCGAGCTATCGCGGCAAGTGCTGGCCGAAGCGCGCTTCGTGAAAGCGAATCCCCATTACCTCGGTGACAAGCCTTGCGTTTATGTAGGCATGACAGGGCAGTCACCGGATGTGCGTTTCGACAAACACAAGGCGGGGCTGAAAGCGAACCGATTTGCGCGGGAGTATGGCCTGCGTCTGATGCCGGAGCTGTACGAGTGCTTCAACCCGATGCCATACGAGGCGGCACGGGAGATGGAAGTGGAATTGGCGATCGGACTGCGCGAGGACGGGTACGCGGTGTGGCAAGCGTAGATCTCGTCGTGATCCTGAGTGGTCTCGCGATCCGGCGCGGTGCAAGCGGCCAACAACAGCTGCATGGCTGAGAAGCAGAGCGCTAAAAGCAAATCCCAGTGGGAAGCCAGCTCCGGCGCCGTCATTCCTGGAACGACGGAATGACGGCGCAAGCGGAGCGTGGTCTACCGCGAATGATGAAAACGGAAACGCGATATCACCGTATGTAGTACTCACGGAGTTGCGTAACGAATCGCTTGTCCGCGAAGTTCGGCCAGTTGTCCTTGTCGAAACCAGGCGCGTCCTTGAGCTGCTCCTTGTCGACATTGAGGATGAGCTCTTCGTTCTCGCCGTCGACCTTGATGGCTTCCCACGGTACGGCAAACAGTTTCTCGCCGAGACCGAGCACGCCGCCGAACGAAAGCACGCCATAGGCGATGGTGCCGTTATCGGTGTCGATCATGATGTCTTTCAGGTCGCCGAGGGACTCGCCTTTAAGGTTTTTCACGGCGTCCCCGGTCAACGTGGAGGCCGAAAGGAAATGAGGAGCGTTGGTCATGGCATTCTTTCCTGTCTGTAGCGCAAGGTAATGGCAATGTATGACTGCGCTGCCGACCCCGCTTCCTGCACAGTTCGGCTGCAATCGCGAGGCAGGCAGGATCGAAGTGTGCGCGGAAAAACGTGATAAAAACGGTTTCGAAGGGTGATGAAGCGAAGACGCATTGATTGCTTTTGTTTTCCATCCACCGAAAAATTTTGGCGGACGCACGCGCGCTGCATGCGAAATCGTCCCCATCGTCAGATGACCGCTGCCGGTGCATTTCCCGAGCGGAAGCCTGCAACGAAAAAGCCCCGGCGGGGCCGGGGCTTTTGACACATCCTGTGAATGATGCCTTATTCATCAGGTCGCAAATCCTGTTGCGACTGACCTCCGTGTCACCCGCCGATACGTCGGCTTGGACTTACAAGGCATGGGGCTATTCTCCACAGCCGTCCGGGGTCCGGCCATCAGGTACCTCCGTCTTACACTGTAGGGGAATTCCTACAAGAGGTGCCCATGGCCGACCAAAGGCCCAGTTGGCACTTCTTAGCCACCCGGGGGCGGCAGTGCCGCGCCACCGGTCAAGGCGCGGGCATCATCCGGGCGGGTCAGCATGCCGGTGGATCGATTGAAAATCCCGAAGGCATTGTTACCGCTGCCGTTATCGCCGTCGTCCCAGTACACCGGCCGAATGCCCAGGCTATTGGCCTGGCCGACGATGTACTTGTCGAAATACGTCCGCGATGCAAGGTGCAGGTTGAGCTGGGTGCCCGTCAGGCCCGCGGTGCCGGTGCGGCGGATGGCGCCGAACTCGCCCAGGAGCACAGGGACGCCCTTGCTGGTGAATTGCGAGTTCATTTTCTGCAATTCCGATGTCACGTACGACTCTTCGGTGGAGGACGTCGCGTTGCGTGTCGTCATCGTCGAGGAATGGTAGCCATTGCCCCAGAAGTACCACATCGATCCCCAGCTGGCGTCGGCGGTCATCAGTGCATATTGATAAGGCGAGTAGTAATGCACTTCGAACACCAGGTGCTTGGCCGGGTCGGATGGCAGCGCGGTCACCCAGCTGTTGGTGTCGTCGATATTGCTGCCGCCGGGCCCTTGCAGCACCAGCCAACGCGTGCTGTTGTTGCCGCCGGTGGAACGAACGGCATTGATGAAATTCTGGTAGTACTGCAGCAGCACCGAGGTCTGCGCCTGCGAGGAAACGTTCGGTTCGTTGGCGACGGCGAACAGCAGCTTCGAATTGTAGCCCTTGAAGTTGTTGGCGATCTGCGTCCAGTAGGAAACCAGTTTCGCGTTGATGTTCGGGTCGTAGGTGTTGAAGTTCGAATCCTCGAACCAGCCGCCATCCCAATGATCGTTGATGATCACGGTGAGATTGGCCGCCTGCGCCCATTTCACCACCTGGGTGACCGTCGCCATGTAGGATGCATTGATCACGTGCGTATTCGGATCGGCGTTGTGGTCCCACGCGCAGGGAATGCGAATGGTGTTGAAGCCGGCGGCGGCGACGTTGTTGATCAGCGTCTGCGTGGGCATCACCGCGCCCGACCAGGTGGCTTCCAGCGTATTGCCGAGGTTCCAGCCATACGTGGGGTTGGCCAACTGCGTTCGTCCGGTGACCGGCAGCAAGGACAAGCCGGCGGCCAGGATCAACGCGGGCAGGGCTCGGAACTTTGGCTTGCTTCCCGGCGAAAGCCGGGGAGCTCGAAGAGTACGAAGCCGGGCAACATTCGAATGATGCAAATCCATACGGAAACCCCTCTCGTTGAGTGAACTGCAGCGTGCATGCGGCACATGGGCATCACCGTGCCGGCCGGTTGCCGATACTGAGAAGGCCGCGAGGTTACGCGCAATTGCGAAAACGGCGGCGGCGCTTGATGGTTATTCATTTGCGATCGCCGCATTCGATGTGGGTAACGTTTTGCATCGCAGCGATGTTCGGCATCCGTGAAATGTGCGCGCGAGGCAGCGACCTGTTTCACAGGTGTTTCATATCGCTTGCTTCGGCTTGTCTGGCATTACGCAAAATCTTGATGGCGCCGCTGGTGCCCTTCACCAAGCAGCGCCTGGGCGCCAATGGCTGTCAGCTCGGTCTTCTTCTGCTTTGTCTCGGCGTGGGTTCAGTGATCGGGATTCGCTGACGGGCGCGCTCAACGCCCGCTTCGGCAGCAGGCCTGTCATCATATTGCTGTGCGCCGTACTCGCGTGCGCGCGCCTGGCCACCCTCGTTCCGCCTGAGGAAAAGTACATGCACATTGCTCACACAGCATTATGGACGCGCGACCTGGAAACCGCCGCGATTTTCTGGCGAGACTATTTTGGTGCCGAAGTAGGGGATGCTTATTGCAGTCAACGTCGTCCCGGTTTCGTTTCGCGCTTTGTCACGCTGGCCGGCGGCGGAGCCAAGATCGAGCTGATGACGGGGCCATGGATCGAGACGGCGCCGGCTGCAGACCATGTTGGCTGGGATCACATTGCCGTGTCGCTTGGTGATGTCGAAGCGGTGGATCGTCTGGCCGAACGGTGCCGGGCGAACGGTCTGCTTCTGTCACCGCCGCGGATGACCGGTGATGGGTTCTATGAGGCCGTGATCGCCATGCCCGATGGTACGCCTGTCGAAGTGACTGCGTAAAAGTTGTGGCGGCGTGTCGACGATTAGTGACTGTTATCGCGATTAGGCGGATGTCCCCCGGCGCAAGAAATCACTTCAACGGATTGTTTTGCGCAGTCATCACACGCTTCACAGATTACATGCGGCTGCGAGCCTAGAGTGCGCCGTCCGACGCAGCTTTAGCTGTCGAGGGGGAAGATGCGCCGGTAACCCGCGCCAGTGACATCGCGGCCATCGTGGCCGGAGGAGAGTGTCATGCAAAATTCCCCGCGTAACCGCGCCCTGGTGGCGCTTGTCTGCCTGCTTGCCGCCGCGTTCGCGGCGTTACCGTTTGCCGCTGCCGCACAAGGATCCCCCGGCACCATTCTTTTGTGGCGCACCATGAACGGCACCGTCAACGGAAACAATACGACCGTCAGTTCGGCGATCTTCAGCATCGGCGACGATGGCCTGCATGAGCGACAGCTCACGCAGTACACCATGGGCGAGTTCGACATGCCCGGTATCGGGAACTACGCATACGGAGGCCTGTGGCTGACGAATGCCTTCAATCCGGCCGGAACATACAGCGTGCTTCTGCCGGCGCAGTCCGCGCTGCCCCACTATGACAGCACGCAATTCTACGGAAAATACGTGCTCATGAACGCTTACGGTGAGCGCACGGCACCGATGTTTTTTGGTGCCGATGACCTGCAACCGCCGAGCGCAGGCCCGGGCTACGGTTCCGTCAGTTGGGGACCGGCTGCTAACGATCAGATTGCCTACGCCAATGTTCCGGACGATCAGTTTGGTAAACACCCCGCGTGCGTGCGCCTGATGAATGCGGACGGCAGTAACAATCACACGCTTTGGTGCGCCGACAAGTGGAATTACTGCGCCGTCGAGGCGATCCGCTGGTCGGGCGACGGACGCAGCCTGCTGGCCTACGCCGTGCATGCCGATCACAAAACTACGATGGAAGCGGATCTTTATCTGATCAATGCCGCCACCGGTGCCGCGACCTTGGTCCAGGCGAACGTGCAGGAGCCCTATATGGGAGGGGGTGTCGGCGATATCTCGTACGACGGCCATGAAGTGATCTACGCCATGCTCAAGAACACGAGCCAACCTGGCCCCTGCAATGCGGCGGGGGCGAACGGAAATTACAGTGGCCTGTGGTGTGCCAAGAACATGCTGACGGGCCAGACGGTCGCGCTTGTCGATCCCAGCAAGCTGATCACGTTCCTGCCTAACGGCCAGGCGCTGATCTCGCCGGATGGCAGCCAAGCCTTCGTGCCCGCAGCTGCCCCGTCGTTCTCGCCTCAGGATTCAGAGATCTACGCCGTGAAGACGGACGGATCGGGTCTGCGCAAAGTAACCTCGCCGTGTGCTCCCCTGTATCCGAACGTATATGTGTGGTGGCAATCGGTACGCGTGTCGCCGGATGGCAAGCGGATGCTGGCCAACTGCAACACTGAAACCACCACCCCGCCCGCGAGCGTGGCGCTCAAGTCTCAGGTCATGATCGTCACCCTTGCCGATGGCAGCGCCAGCTTCGTGACCGACGGCACGGCATACGATTGGCACACGCACTGATGGGGTCCCGTTGATACACGCGTAGAACTATTCGCAAACTCAACTGCTTCCGCCGCATCGCCCCTCTCTCCGGCAAATTGGCCAGAGAGAGGGGTGATGCGAATTGCATGGTTTGGAAGAACAATTTTCGGTGAACCTCTTTCTCGCGATGGGAGGCTTATCGGGACTGCGCATACGATTCGACCCGAAGCGGACGCAAGGGTGGGGCAATGGGTGCTCTTATCGCGGAAGGGCCAGCGTTTGCTTTCACCTGGGCGCCATCCGATGCCCTGATCTGGCTGCCGCAAAGCCGCTGGTCGAAACGTTGTCTGTGCCTGGCATGCGTGGCTTAGGTTCGGATTGGCTGGGGAACACATGCGATTTGCACCCTTGGAGGCAGCCGCTTGCAAATCCCCCGGGCGCGCCTTACAGTGAACCATATGGTTCACTATCAAGCCCGCCTTGACGCCACCTTCGCCGCGCTAGCCGACGTCACCCGACGCGGCGTGCTGGAGCAGCTCACCCGTTCCGACGCCTCCATCACCGATCTCGCCCAACGGTTTGACATGACCCTCACGGGCATGAAAAAGCACGTCAGCGTGTTGGAGCAGGCGGGGCTTGTGGCCACGGAGAAGATCGGACGCGTGCGAACCTGCAAGCTCGGGCAGCGCCGGCTGGAAGAAGAGGCCGCCTGGATCGAGCGTCACCGCCAACTCTGGAGCGCGCGCTTCGATGCGCTGGACGAGCTTGTCGAACACTTGAAAAGCAAGGAGAAGGCAGATGCCAAACGTAAAAGAAGGTAGTCCCGCCACAACGAACCGCACCACCGTGGAACGCAAATCCGACCTCGAAATGCTGGTGACGCGAACATTCAATGCCCCCGTGCACATCGTTTTCGAAGCGTGGAGCAAGCCTGAATTGTTCAAGCAATGGTGGGTTCCGAAGTCGGTGGGTATGACGATGGTCTCCTGCGAGATGGATATTCGCACCGGAGGTACGTATCGCATCGTGTTCAGCCATCCAGACTTCGATCAACCTATGACGTTCTTCGGCACGTACACAGAAGTAACGCCGAACAAGCGCCTCGCATGGACGAACGAAGAAAGCGAGCAGGGCGCCGTGACCACGGTGACGTTCGAAGAAAAGGCCGGCAAGACGCTGGTCACCTTCCACGAACGCTATCCGACGAAAGAGGCGCTCGACGAAGCCCTGGCCGGTTCCGCAGAAGGCCTGCCGGAACAGTTCGCGCAACTGGATGAGTTGCTGGCAGGCAGCGCGTGATCACCCGGCAGTCACCGGCGCGGCTCGGCGCCATGTGAGGACGATATGCTCAGACGCGATTTCCTGAAGACTGCCATAGCGAGCGCCGTGCTGACGGCGGCGCTTCCCATTCGCGCCAAGGAAACGCGCGCCACTTCGAACGGGAAGTTTGCCGACGTCAATGGCCAGCATCTGTTTTACAGCGTGCACGGCGCCGGCAAACCGCTCATTCTTCTGCATGGCGGCATCAATCCAGATTGCTTCGGCAACAACCTGGCCGAACTGGCCAAGGGGCGGCAGGTGATCGCCGTCCATCTTCAGGGACATGGGCGCACGCCAGACACGAACAGGCCACTGCGCTGTGAAACGATGGGCGACGACGTTGCCGCACTGATCGGCCATCTGAATGTCGGCAAGGCCGACGTCATGGGCTACTCGCTGGGCTCCCACGTCGCACTGCAGACCGCTATTCGCCATCCGGACGCCGTCGACAGGCTCGTGCTCGTATCCGGGGCGATGAGGCAGGATGGTTTTTATCCGGAAGTGGTGACGGCCTTCCAACAGTTGGAGGCCAATGCCGTCACGCTCGGCCCTGGCGTCAAGGCATCGCCGTTAGGCAAGACCTATCCCGATGTCGATTGGACCAAGCTCTTCAGAAAGGTTGGTGAGCTGACCAAACACCCCTTCGACTGGAGCGACGGCGTCGCCAAGCTTAAGGCGCGCACGCTGCTGGTCTTTGCCGATGCCGACGCCATCCGGCCCGAACACGCGGTCGAATTCTGGAAGGCGTTGGGAGGCGGCCAGCGCGATGCCGGGATCGACGGCTCGCTGCGACCCGCGAACGAGCTTGCGATCGTACCGAACGCGACGCACTACACCGTCCCCGTTGATCCGATGCTGCCGGAGGTTGTCGGACGCTTTCTTGGAGCTGCGTGAAGACAATAGGTCAGGGCGCGGAGCGCCACCGGATAGATGCGGGCGATGTGCAGCAGTCAGGAAGTGCCTTGCTGGATCTTGTCCAGGTACGACGACGCTAAGCTATGCTGTGCTCCCGCCTCGAAATCCGGAGCACGGATGTTGTCCACCCAACGCCGCAGGTTGCTGCGTGCAGCCCTGGCAGCCGCAGCATCTCCTCTCGTTCGCCCTGGCTCGGCACAAGCTCGCCAGGGCTCGCCGGATCACCCGTTACCCCCTCGCGCCACAAGCGTGGGGAAGGTCATGGTGAAGGGCGTGCCGGTTCACTATGAAATCCATGGTTCCGGTAAACCGATCGTCATGCTCCATGGCTTCTCTATCGACAGCCGCTCGCTGATCGGAGCCTTCGAGCCCATCTTCGCGAACAAGACCGGGTGGCGGCGGATTTATTTCGACATGCCCGGGATGGGCAAGACGCCGGCTTCGGATGCCATCGTGAGTGCCGACGATCTGCTGGACCTGATACTAGGTTTCATCGATGCGATGATTCCAGGCGAACGTTTTACCTTGATTGGGCAGTCTTACGGTGGCTACCTTGCACGTGGGGTACTCGCGCGAAAAGCCGGCAAGATCGACGGCATGTCCTTGATCTGCCCCGTCGCCATACCCGAGCGCTCGAAAAGGGATTTACCGCCGCACACAGTCCTTAAAAAGGACGACGCGTTGCTCGCCACGCTGAGCCGCGACGACGCGGATGCCTTCACTCCCAACTTCGTCGTACAGACGGCATCGACCTGGACGCGTTTTCGGGATGATCTGCTTCCTGCCATTCGTATCGCCAATGAAACAGCACTCAAGCATCTGCAGCAGCATTACGCCTTGTCTTTCAATGTTGATGATCTGAGTACAGCCTTTACCAAGCCGGTGCTGCTGTTGACTGGCCACCAGGATAGCGATGTCGGGTGCCGCGATCAGTGGAAGCTGTTGCAGAACTATCCGCGTGCAACCTTTGCTGTCCTGGATGGTGCAGGGCATGCATTGTTCATTGAACAGCCGGGCCTGCTCGGAAAACTGACCGACGAATGGCTGGACCGCGTCGGCGCATCCAGCACCACGGCATAGTTGGCATGGCTCTTAAAACGGATGCCGGCTACAGTGGCCTGCAACCCAAGAAGCAAAGTAGCGGTGAGGACAATGCGAATCGGATTGGTTTTGTTGGTAATCGCCATGCTGAGCACCCAGGCCGTGGCCGGTTCCTGGCCAGACGGCAAGCGGGCGGCCGTGGTGCTGACCTATGACGACACGCTCGTCTCGCAGCTCGATATCGCGATTCCGGCGCTCGATGCCGCCGGCCTCAAGGGAACCTTCTTCCTGATCGGCAGCAAGATTACGCCGGAGCAGATTGCGCGCTGGCGGTCCGCCGCAGCCGAAGGCCACGAACTGGGCAACCACACCATTCGCCATGCGTGTCCGCAGGCCAACTATCCGCCGGCGAAAAAGATCGACACCAGCGAAACCTACGATATCGACACCATGCTGGCGGAAATCCGCACGATGAACACGATGCTGACGGCGATCGACGGCAAGCTGCAGCACAGCTATGCCACGCCCTGTGGCCAGCACCTGGCCGGAGGTGTCGATTATCTTCCGGCGCTGCGCGCTAGCGGCTTGGTGCGCTACACGCGATCCGCAGACCCATCCGAACATCCTTTCGATCCGATGAATATGCCGGCCCGCTTTTTCCCCTCGACCGCAACCGGCGCCGATATGATCGCCGCAGTCCAGGACGCCGAGCGTAAAGGCGGAATGATCGTGTTCGGCTTCCACGGCGTAGGCGGCGACTACCTCTCCGTATCCGCCCAAGCCCATGCTCAGCTTCTTGCCTATCTCAAAGCTCATTCCGATACGATTTGGGTGGCGCCGTTCTCGACCGTGATGGATTACGCCACCAGCCATCCGGGCCACTGATGATCGGCGCGGCTGTCAACGAACTGCCGCGCATGGATCGTCCAAACCGAGCGTTTGCCTCGCGCGTTGCACTGGCGCGGCGAGCGCGGGCGTGGTGGCAATAGAACTCGCGTTTCAAAGCGGAGCGACGCGCGGATGCGTCTGATAAATTTTGTAAAACCTCTCCGCAGCTAAGTTAACCAGCCTTTTGCTATACGTCGCTCTTTCATGGTGGAGAGGGGAGTGGCATGCGTCATCAGCTTTTGAAATGGGTGTTGGCCGGCTCGATGTGCGGATGCGTCGCGGCTGCGATGGCTGCAGACACGGGCCATGGTACCTGGGTGGATACCTGGTCCGCCGTGCCGGATACGGCCGGGCCTGCCGTGAACGACCAGACTTTGCGCCAGATCGTGCGCGTCAGTGCAGGCGGCTCGGAAGTGCGCATCCGGCTTTCCAATCTGTTCGGCAACCTGCCCATCACGCTGGGTCCGGCGCACATTGCGCTGCATGCCAGTGGTGCGGATACCGTGCCCGGCAGCGATCACGCGCTGCTGTTCGACGGCAAGCCCACGGTAACCATCGCCAAGGGCGAAAGCGCGTTGAGCGATCCGGTAAAGATGGACGTGAAGCCACTGCAAGAGTTGGCAGTGAGCCTGTATGCGCCGGCCGCTGCGCCTTATCACGCATCCACGACCCACAATGCCGCCTCGGCCACGGCGTACATCACCGAAAGCGGCGATGCCACCGCGGCGACGCACTACCCGCGGGATGAAACAAGCGGCGCACGCTTCTTTCTCACCGATGTGGAAGTGTCCGGTCCAGCCGCCAAGGCTACCGTCGTCACGTTCGGCGATTCCATCACCGATGGCGCAGGCTCCACGCCGGATGCCAACACCCGCTGGCCCGACTACCTGGCTGAGCGTCTGCAGGCCGACCCGAAGCTCTCATCGATCGCAGTGGCGAACGCCGGTATCGGCGGCAACCACATCCTGCACGACGGCATCGGCCCCAGCGCCTTGTCGCGGTTCGATCGCGATGCGTTGGACAAGCCAGGCGTGCGCTGGATCGTGTTATTGGAAGGCATCAACGACATTGGCGGCTCGGGCTTTGTGCAGGACGCCAAGGACAGAATTTCCACGCAGCAGCTTATCGACGGCATGAAGACCCTGATTGCGCGTGCGCATGCGAAGCACCTGAAGATCTACGGTGCCACCTTGACGCCTTACGGTGGTAGCGGCTGGCCGTATCACAGCGTTGCCGGCGAAAAAACGCGCGAAGCATTGAACGAGTGGATTCGCCACTCGGGCGCATTCGACGGCGTGGTGGATTTCGACAAGGCCATCCACGACCCGGCTGCTCCGGAAAAAATGCTGCCCGCTTATGACAGCGGCGATCACCTGCATCCCAACAGTGCGGGCTACAAGGTGATGGCGCAGGCGGTGGACTTGAAGTGGTTCAGCGCGCCGTAATTACCTGGCTCATGGCCCCCCTCTCTCCCTTTTGGGAGAGGGCTGGAGTGTTCATGCCTGTTGCGCGGCTTCGGCGAGCGCATCAAGACTTGTGTCGAGATCGGCTACCCGTACTGAGGTTGGCGAGCGCGACGCCGGCGAGGATCGCCGCCGCGCCGACGAGACCGTTCGCGGGCAGGTGCTCGCCGGCGAGCCAGCTGCCGAGTGCGATCGCGAGGATTGGATTGATGTATGCATACGTCGAGACCTTGGCCGGCGACACGTGGTTCATCAGGAACACGAACGCCAGGTACGCGATCAGGTTGCCGAACACGATGAGGTACGCGAGTGCGAGCAGGCCGTCGCCGGTCGGTGCGAGGTGAGCGAGTTCGCCGCGCCCGAGGCCGATCGCGATCAGCGGCAGCGCGCCGAACAGCATCTGATGGCTTGCGATGGTCATCGCGGGCAAGGCGCGCAGGCGATGGCGTGCCCACAGGCTGCCCGCGGCCCACGCCACCGCCGCGATCAGCGAGATTGCGATGCCCGACGCCGTCGCGTCGCCGTGCACGGTCGGCACGATCACGATCGCGAGGCCGGCGAAGCCGAGCAACAGGCCGAGCGCGCCGAGGCCCGTCGGCCGCTCGCCGCTGGGGAGCAGCGCGGCGCCGATCGTGATCCAGAACGGCACGGTCGCGGTGAGCAAGGCGACAAGGCCGGACGCGATGCGGTCGGAGGCGATCATCGACAGCGCGCTGCCGCCGACGAACAGCAGGCTGCCCGAGATCGCCAGATCGAGCCAGGCCCCACGTGGCGCGAGCCCGCCGCCGCGCGCGCGCGACCACGCGAGCAGGATCGCGCCGGCAAACGCCATGCGCACGCCGCTGGTGAGAAACGCAGTGAGCCCGCTGTGCATGGCGACGCGCTGGCCGAGGAACACCGAGCCACCGACAAGGTACATGGCGGCGAACGCGAGGATGATCTGGGCGCGGGATGGCGTCATCGCGATTGTCCGTGCAAGAGGCTGCGGGCGATCACGAGGCGCTGGATCTCGCTCGTGCCCTCGAAGATGCGAGTGACGCGCACGTCGCGCAGCGCGCGCTCGACGGGGAAATCACGCACGTAGCCGTTGCCGCCGTGGATCTGCAGCGCGGCGTCGCATACCTTCCACGCGTGCTCGGTCGCGAACAGCTTGGCCATCGCCGACGCCTGCGAGTACGGTTTGCGCGCTTGCTTGAGCGCGGCGGCGCGCAGCGTCATCAGCGACGCCGCGTCGAGCCAGGTCGCAGCGTCGGCGAGCATCGCGCCGATCGCCTGGTGCTCGATGATCGGCTGGCCGAACGTCCGGCGCTCGCCGGCGTAGCGCAGGGCAGCCTCGAACGCGCCGCGCGCGATGCCGATCGCCTGCGAGGCGATGCCGATCCGGCCGCCGTCGAGGGCGAGCATGGCGAGCGCGAACCCGCCGCCGACCGCGCCGAGCACGGCATCATCGCCGACCTCGACGCGATCGAAGACGAGCTGTGCGGTCGACGTGGCGCGCAGGCCGAGCTTGTCCTCGAGCCGCGCGACGGTGATCCCGGGCGCATCGCCGGGGACGACGAACGCGGTGATGCCGCGGCCCGGCTCGCCGGGCGCGGCGGGCGGCTGCGTGATCGCCCACACGATGAGGCAGCTCGCGCGATCGCCGGCGGTGACCCACTGCTTGGTGCCGGAAATCTGCCAGCCGTGCGCAGTGCGGGTCGCGAATGTCCGCATCGCGGACGCATCGGAGCCGGCGTCGGGCTCGCTGAGCGCGAACGCGCCGGTCACCGCCTCGCCGGAGACCAGGCGCGGCACCCAGTGTGCGGCGAGCGCGGGGCTGCCCCGGGTCGCGATCAGCTCGCCGACCATGTTGGTGAGCGCGCACAGGACCGCGACCGAGGCGTCGCCGCGGGCGAGCTCCTGCATGGCGAGCGAGTACGCGATCGCGCCGGCGTTGCGGCCGCCGAACGCCTCGGGGACGGTGACGCCGAGCAGGCCGAGCGCGCCGAGCGCGCGCAATTCCGCGAGCGGGAATTGGCCATTCGTGTCGCGTGCGGCGGCGTGCGGCGCGAGCTCGCGATCGGCGAATTCGCGTGCCGTGCGCTGGATCAGCTGCTGATCTTCGGTCGGCGTGAAGTCCATGGGTTATCGTGGCAAGGCGCGCAATTGATCTTGCAATACGTACTTCTGGATCTTGCCGGTCGCGGTGAGCGGCATCTCGCTGACGACATGTACCCGATCGGGCCAGTACTGCGTCGACATCCCGACTGCGCTCAGGTGCTCGCGGACGTCTCTGAGCGACGGTGCGTGATCGCGCGCGACGATCACCGCGCACACCCCCTCGCCGAGCTGCGGATCCGGATCGGCGACGAGCGCGACCATCGCGACCTGCGGGTGGGCGGCGAGCGCGGCCTCGACTTCGAGCACCGGCACCTTGTAGCCATTGCGCACGATCACGTCCTTGATCCGGCCGACGATGCGGATGCCGCCGCGCCCGTCGTCGCGCACGAGATCGCCGGTGTCGAACCAGCCGTCGGCGTCGACCACCGCCGCGTACAGCTCGGGGCGTTGGAAGTAGCCGAGGCACTGGTTCGCGCCGCGCACGCGGAGGCGGCCGCTGCCGTCGGCGCCACGGTCGGCGATCTGCACCTCCATCCATGCGCACGGCCGGCCATCGCTGTGCGCCGGCCAGTCCGGCGGATCGTCGGGCGCGGTGAACGTCGCGCCACCGATCTCGGTCATTCCCCACAGCGCCTGAATTCGGACGCCGAGCACTTCGCGCACGGCGCCGATCAGATGCGGCGGCACGGCGGCCGAGCCGGTGACGATCACGCGCAGGCTCGCCAGCGAGCACAGCTTGCGCCGGTAGGCGTCGACGAGGCTGCTCACGTAGTTGGGGATCGCGTAGATGAAGCTGATGTGGTGGCGCTCGATCAGGCTGAGACCGCGATCGGGATCGCCGAGGTCGGCGAATACCGCGGTCGCGCCGGCGTGGAGCGGGACGAGGAAGTTGTAGAGAAAGCCGATCATGCCGGTCATGCCCGACGGCGAGTGGACGACGTCGGCGGCGGTGATCTCGGCGCTCTCACTGACCGCGCGCACGATCGCGTACAGCGTGTTGTACGCGTGGACGACGCCCTTGGGCTCACCGGTGGTGCCGGAGGTGTACATGATGAGGAAGACATCGTCGGCGCCGGGAGCGCGGCGATCGAGATCGGCAGCGGGAAGCGGCGGCGTGGCGGCGAGCCAGGCGGCGAAATCGAGCTCGCCGGGATGGGCGCCGTCGAGGTCGATGAAAATGCGATGGCGCAGCGCAGGCAAGCCTGGCGCGAGCTCGCGGAGCAAATCGCGGTGCGAGAACCGCATCCACGTCGCGGGGCCGACGTACACCACGGCCTCGGTGCGCGCGAGAATGAACTCGACCTCGCGCCGGCGGTAATCGGTCGGGATCGGCGCGACCACGGCGCCGATCCGCGCGCACGCGAGCGCGGTGGCGGTGAACTGCCACCACGTCGGCAGCTGGAGCGCGACGATGTCTTCGCGGCCGACGCCGAGCGCGATCAGGGCGGAAGCGATATGGTCGACCTCGCGCGCAAGCTCGCCGTAGGTCATCGCGATCTCATCCTTGGCGAACGCGCGCGCGGCGATCATGGCCGGCTTGTCGGGCGTGCGCGCGGCGGCAGCGCGCAGGTCGTCGACGAAGGTGGTGTCGCGCCACCAGCCGTGGGCACGGTAGCGGGCGCCGTGGCGGTGGGCGGGCTCGTTGAAGAAGCGGGCGGTCATGTCAAGGCGGCTCCTGCGTCGCGCTCGCGAATCAGCTGATCGCAGTGCGCGGTGACTTGTTCGAGCGTGTTGAACATTTCGCCGATGTCGAGCTGCACGCCGATGTCGTCGGCGATCCGGTTGGCGACCTGGACCGCGCTGAGCGAGTTGCCGCCGAGGCTGATGAAGTCGTCGCTCGGCTCGACGGTGTCGACGTTGAGGATCTGCATCCAGTACTTGGCGATGGTGTCCTGCGTGGTCATGGCGCGGTGCTCCGGATACGGGTGGCGATGAGGGTGCGGATCCTCGCGCCGAGCGCGGTGGCGTGCGGCGGCGCGATCATCGACAGATGATCTCCACTGACGACTTCGACGTGTAAAGCGCCGCGGTCGCGCCACGCGTGATGGAGATGGGAGGTCGGGCTGCCCGGAAGCGCGTCGGCGGGCGAGAAGAAGTCGATCGCGCCGCCCCACGCCGGCGCGGTGTACGCGCGCAGGGCGCGGATGTGGTTCTCCCATACCGCGACGTGGCGGCGGCCGTGCGCGAGGCTGGTGAACGGCAAGGCGACGCCGGCAGCGTGCGCGGCATCGAGCGTGATCTGAAGTTGCTCGTCGAGCGGGCGGTCGCGCAAGGTGTCGGCGGCCAGCCAGCGCCGGGCATCGAGGTGGAACACGAGCAGGTCGGCGGAATCGGGCTCGATGGCGGGAAGCGTGCGGGGGCCGGGCGCGTCGAGCAGCGCGCACAAACCGACGGCGTCGCCGGCGGCGGTGAGCTGGCGCGCCATCTCGTACGCGACGGTGCCGCCGAATGACGCGCCGACGAGAAGGAACGGGCCGCCGGGGTGGACGGTGCGCGCGAGCGCGAGGTAGTGGCTGGCCATCGCTTCGATCGAGGCGTGCGGCGGCTCGTCACTGTCGAGGCCGCGCGCGTTGAAACCGTACATCGCGCGCTCGCCATCGATCGCGCGTGCGAGATCGCGGTAGCTGAGCGCGCTGCCGCCGCCACCGTGGATGAAGTAGATGGGTGACTTCGGACCAGCCTGCAGGCGGATCAGGCAGCTCCCGGCGGTGTCGTCGGCGAGCCGGGCGGCGAGTTCGCTCACGCTCGCGGCCTCGGCCAGCGGCTTGAGCGCGACCGCCCGGCCGAGCGCGGCCTCAAGCCGCGACCGCGCCGTGACGAGGAGCAGCGAGTTGCCGCCGAGGGCGAAGAAGTTGTCGTGCGCGCCGACCCGATCGACGCCGAGCACCTCGGCCCAGGTTCGCGCGATCGCCTGCGCGAGCTCGCCCTCGGGTGCGACGTAGCCGCCGCCGCGCGCACCACGGTTCGCCGACGGCGCGGGCAGGGCGGCGCGATCGATCTTGCCGTTCGGCGTCACCGGCATGTGATCGAGGGCGACGATCGCGCTCGGCAGCATGTAGCGCGGGAGGATGGCGGCGAGCCGATCGCGGAGCTGATCGACATCGACGGCAGGGGCGACGTACGCGACCAGGCGCGGATCGCCCGTGTCGTGGCGCACGATCGCGATCGCCGCGGTGATGTCGGGATGGGCGAGCAGCTCGGCCTCGAGCTCGCCAAGCTCGATCCGGAACCCGCGCAGCTTGACCTGGTGATCGGCGCGGCCGTGAAACGCGATCGCACCGTCCGCGCGCCACGCCGCGAGGTCGCTGGTCTTGTACAGGCGCGCACCGGGTGCGAGCGGATCGTCGACGAAGCGCTCGGCGGTGAGCTCGGGGCGGTTCCAGTAGCCGCGCGCGACACCGGGGCCGCCGATGAAGATCTCGCCGCGCACGCCGATCGGCACCGGCTGGCGCGCGCGATCGAGGATCCGGATCGTCGTGTTGGCGAGCGGGCGGCCGATCGGGATCGATGTCGCGCCGGGCTCGACGGCACGCACGAGGTGCCAGGTCGCGAAGGTGGTGGTCTCGGTCGGCCCGTAGACATGGAGCAGGCGGCGCGGCCCGGCGGCGAGCACGCGGCGCACCGCGGCGGCGTCGCACACCTCGCCGCCGAACAAGAGGTGATCGACGGTGCGGAACGCGTCGGGCGCGAGCGCGGCGAGCTGATGAAAGAGGGCGGTGGTGATGAGCAGCACGGTGAGCCCGCTCGCGGCAATCTCGCGCGCGAACAGCTCGGGCGACAGCACGACGTCGGGCGCGAGGACGTGCAGGCGCGCGCCGGTGAGCAGGGCGCCCCAGATCTCGAACGTCGCCGCGTCGAACGACGTGTTCGAGGCGTGGCCGACGACGTCGCGCGCGGTGAGCTGGATGTAGTCGGTGGCGAGCACGAGGCGGGCGATCGCGCGCTGCTCGATGCACGTGCCCTTGGGCCGGCCGGTCGATCCCGACGTATACATCACGTACGCGAGGTCGCGGCTGGTCGTGGTGATCGGCGGGTTGATGGTGGGATGGCAGGCGAGGTCGGCGGCGGCGAGCCAGTCGCGGCTGATCACGACCTTCGCGCGCACGTCGTCGGTCATGTACGCGAGGCGCTCGGCGGGGTAGGCCGGATCGAGCGGCACGTACGCCGCGCCGGCCTTGATGGTGGCGAGCACGGTGACGATGAAGTCGATCGAGCGGCCGAGGCACACGCCGACGCGATCCTCGCGGGTCACGCCGAGCCCGATCAGATGGTGAGCGAGCTGGTTGGCGCGCGCGTTGAGCGCGGCGTAGGTGAGCTCGGTGCTGGCGAACGTGAGAGCCGGCGCGTCCGGTGTGCGGAGGACCTGGGCTTCGAACAGGGCTTGCAGGGAAAGATCGTCTGGGAAGGGCGAGACCGCCTCGCCGAGCGCACGCAGGGTGGCGTGCTCGCGGGCGTCGATCATCGGGGTTTGATCGAGCGCGCGATCGGGCTCGGCGATCAGTTGGCCGAGCAAGATCTCGAAGTGCGCGGCCATGCGCTCGATCGTCGGGCGATCGAACAAGTCGGTGTTGTACTCCCACGTGGTCGCGAGGCCGTCGTCCGTGAGGTGGGCGAACAAGGTCAGCTCGAATTTCGCCATCCCGGGGTGGACGTCGAGCGGGCGCGCGGTGAGCCCGGGCACGCCGAGGTCGGCGGACTGTGCGGTCTTGAGCGCGAACATGACCTGGAAGATCGGCGTGGTGCGCGAATCGCGATCGGGCTTGACCGCGTCGACGACGCGATCAAACGGCAGGGCCTGGTGCGCGTACGCGGCGAGGCAGGTTTCGCGCACGCGGGCGACGAGCTCGCGGAACGTGAGCGCGCCGGCGATGTCGACGCGCAGGGCGAGCGTGTTGATGAACAGGCCGATGAGAGGCTCGAGCTCGCCGCGATCGCGGCCGGCGATCGGCGAGCCGATCACGACTTCGGGCTGGCCTGTGTAGCGGGCGAGCAGGGCGCCGTACGCGGCGAGCAGGGTCATGAACTCACTCACCGATTCGCGCTGCGCGAACGCGCGGGTGGCGAGTGCGATCGCCGCCGGCAGGACGCGATCGAGCGCGGCGCCGCGCTCGGTGCGCGCGGCCGGGCGTGGACGATCGAGCGGGAGCTCGATCACCGGCGGTGCGCCGGCGAGCTGCGCGCGCCAGTAGGCCAGATCGTCGGCGAGCCGCGCGCCGGTGAGCTGCGCGCGCTGCCAGGCGGCGAAGTCGGCGTACTGGATCGTCAGCGGTGCGAGGGCCTCGCCGCGGTACGCCGCGCCGAGCTCACGCAGGGCGATCCCGATCGACCAGCCGTCGCACACGATGTGATGCATGGTGAGCAGGAGCACGTGGTCGTTCGCAGAGACGCGGAGCACGCGGGCGCGGATCAGCGGACCGGCCGCGAGGTCGAACGGCTGCTGCGCCTCGTGGACGGCGCGCGCGGCGAGCGCCGATTCGTCGATGGCCTCGACCGCGATCGTCACGCCGGCCGCGTCGGGCGCGATGATCTGCCGCGGCTCGCCGTCGAGCTCGACATACCGGCTGCGCAGGACCTCGTGGCGATCGATCACGCGGCGGAGCGCGGCGGTGAGCGCGGCGATGTCGAACGCGCCGCTGAGGCGGAGGAACCACGGCACGTTGTACGTGAAGCCGCCGGGCTCGAGCTGCGCGAGGTACCACATGCGCTGCTGCGCGAACGACAGCGGGAGCGCGCCAGTGCGATCGACGCGTGGGATCGCGCGATCCTCGGTCGGCGAGATCGTCGCGATCTTCGCCGCGAGCTCGCGGATCGTCGGCGCCTCGAACAGCGCGCGGACGGGCAGCTCGATCGCGAGCGCCGCGCGCAGGCGCGATACGACCTGGGTAGCGAGCAGGGAGTGGCCGCCAGCCTCGAAGAAGTTCTCGATCACGCTGATCCGTTCGGTTCCAAGCACGGCCGTCCATACCGCGGCGACCTGCGCCTCGAGCACGGTGCTTGGCGCGACGTATTCGCTGTGATCCTCGTCGGGCCTGGGCAGCGCCTTGCGATCGACCTTGCGGTTCGGCGACAGCGGGATCGCGGGCAGGATCACGATCGCCGCCGGAATCATGTAGTCGGGCAGGCGGGCGCGCAGGTGATCTTTGATCGCCGTGGTCGTCGGCGCCGGGTCAGTGCACGTCACGTAACCGACGAGGCGCGGTTCGCTGCCATCGTGGCGGACGATCACCGCGGCCTCGCGAATCGCGGGGTGGCTGCCGAGCGCGGCCTCGATCTCGCCCAGCTCGATGCGGTAGCCGCGCAGCTTGACCTGATCGTCGGCGCGGCCGAGGAACACGAGCTCACCATTCGCGAGGTGCTTCGCGCGATCGCCGGTCTTGTACATGCGCTCGCCGGCGCCGACGAACGGATCGTCGACGAAGCGCTCGGCGGTGAGCTCGTCGCGGCCCAGATAGCCGCACGCGACGCCGGCGCCGGCGATCCACAACTCGCCGGGCACGCCGATCGGCACCGGCTGACGATCGGCGTCGAGAATATAGATCCGCACGTTGGCGATCGGCCGGCCGATCGACGGCAGGGCGTCCCACGTCGATGGCGGGCCGGTGAGCGGGAGCTCGCTCGCCAGGTGAGTCTCGGTCGGGCCGTACTGGTTGTACAGCCGGCACGCCGGAAGCTGAGTGAACAGCGCGGCGATCGCCGGCGTGATCCGCAATTGTTCCCCGGCGGTGATCACCTCGCGAAGCGCGAGACCTGCCGCGGGTCGGCCGTGCGCGGCCTCGGCGAGCTGGTGCAAGGCGACGAACGGCAGGAACAGGCGTTCGACGCGCGCGGCGGCGAGCCGATGGAGCAAGGCATCGGGATCGCGGCGCTCGTCCTCACTCGCGAGCACGAGGCAGCCGCCGTTGGCCCAGGTCGCGAACAGCTCCTGAAACGACACGTCGAAGCTCGGCGACGCGAACTGCAAGGTGCGCATCGGCTCGGGCGAGCGCGCGGCCTGCCACGTGATCAAGTTGACCACCGCGCGGTGCGGCATCGCCACGCCCTTAGGTATTCCGGTCGATCCGGACGTGTAGATCACGTACGCGAGATCGTCGGCGCTCGCCGTCCGGCGCTCGGGCACGCGATCGACCGGCGGCGGAGCCTCGACGAGCAGGATTTCGGCGGCGCTCGCCGGCAAGCTGGCCGCGACAGCCGATTCGCTGATCAGGACCCGCGCCGCGCAATCGCGGAGCATGAAGGCGAGCCGATCGGCGGGGG